>JABAOE010014657.1_pt5 | contig 25514 bp, 18 predicted proteins | sample 7062141 | NCBI WGS metagenome assembly JABAOE01 (sample SAMN14538627, study PRJNA623070) | marine sediment metagenome | biome: marine biome [ENVO:00000428]; feature: marine pelagic biome [ENVO:01000023]; material: deep marine sediment [ENVO:00002113] | place: India: Gulf of Khambhat ... | reverse complement strand
CCGCAGCCTGGTGGCTTCTTCTGGTACCAGATGATCGAACTGCTCGAATCGCTCTTCTCCAGGAAAACCATCGATCTGCGCGGCGTGGACCTGGTCGAGATGGTGCCGGAGGCCAGCCGTGTTTCGGAGATGACGGCAGCCAAGTTGCTCCTGAAAATTATCTCCTTCTGGGGAATGGCGAGCGGCTTCAACCAGAAACCACAGCATGGCAGCCAGATGCAAATTGACTACGAATAGAAAGACAAGGGGGACATGATCTGAATCGTGTCCCCCTCTCAACTAGTTAAACATCAGCAAAAAATTTCCACTGCTACAATCCCATTGGCAGAAACACCGCCCTTTTAATCGCACTACTGACTCCCCTCTCCCACTTGCCGGCAATGATGAAAGACATCATGTCCTGGATAGAGATCATCTTGCCGAACAGACGCTCATAACTCAAATTCTCTTCTTCACCGGGCTGGCTGTTGGACAACAGCAGCAGTTTACCTTCGTCGTCCCTGGTATTACTGAGTCGCCAGGCAAGGGTTTCTATGTTCCGGGCCGCATTAAAGAGTTTCTGCTCATCCAGGGAATCGAACATGAACTGCTCGATCTGCCAGTTGTATGAGCTGCGCACCATCCCGACCAGGCCTGCCATCAGGGCAAAAACGCGATCTCCCTGGTAGCTCGGATCAAACGCGAGATTGAGAGCGTCGGTTCCCTGCTTATTGTTGAGTTCGACAAAGATCAACCGCCCCTGAGTATCAAAAATCTGGTTCTGACGCTGGCCAATCGACATACCCGGGCGCTTGTCCAGTTCCCGGGGATTGCGTTTGTACAGCTTGACCAGCAACTCTTCCATAAGAAGATTCATCTCACGCAGGCTGGTATCTGCCATCATATCGACATCTGTTTTGGCCAGGGAATTCAATACGCTGGTGTCGATGGGGTTACGACATCCGGAAACGAAAAAGAGACTGATCAGGAAGCAGCTGAGGATGGCCTTGGGAAGGAGCTTAGCGCAGCAGGTGAACACGGAAATGGACCCTCAGGAATTCATGAAATTCGTTGATTTCTTCAAAAGCAATCTTTAAGCGTCCTTTTTCCATGTGATTAAGCTTGGCCAGAGTAATGTAATTGCTCGGCTCCTTGCCCGCCCGTACATCCTCAACCTGGCAACGCAGGCGCAGGAAAACCAGGAAATTGTAACTAGCCTCCAGATCATCAGCCATTTTCGCCTTCAAGACCTGTTTCTCGACAAGGCTCTGAATCCGCTCACGCGTTCCACCCTCCATAACCCCGGCTTCCATTGCCAACGCCTTGACTCCCTCGGTAATGGCAAAGATGCCCGCTTTTTTGACATCGATCTGACCGCGATGTTCATCATCATGCGCCACCTTGATCCCGCCGAACATACCCAGCGGTGGACGGAAACGATTGACGTTGGCAGCCGAGCGGGTGAGGAACATTTTTTCTTCCTGAAAATGCCCAATGAGCATCTTCTTCAAGCCTTTTTCCAGGCTCAAATCACCGTAAATCGTGCGCAGATCAAAAAACATGCTGCCATTGAGAATATTGTTCGGCAGCGGGTTGGTCAACCATTCCTGCAATGCAGCAACCCAGCCACTGTAGCTGCGTCTCCAGAATGCGTTCTTGGCCATGATGCCGCCAGGACATGGTGGCACGCCAATTTCTATCAACCCCTCGATCAGCTTTTCGGAAAAAGCTTCGATCTCTGCAATATCCTTGGCGGAAAGATTGTCGGCATAGATAATCGCATTGTCCTGATCGGTGGTCAGTGTCTGCTCCCGCCGTCCTTCACTGCCCAGCACGATGAATGCGAATTTATCAGTGAGGTCTTTAAACTGGCCGGCACGCAACAGGTCTATTAGACTCAGGAGCAACTGATCATTAAGCAGCGCAATCATGCGCACCAACTCGCGAGGCGGCACCCCGGTACTGACCAGGTGCAATACCAGCTCCTCGATCTGCTCATGATAAGATTTGAGTTCTTCTAGGCTTGTTGCCCTGTCGATATCCCGCACCAGTTTCTGGGGAGAATGGGTTTGCAGGCGCATGATGTCGGTGACCGTGATGATACCGGTCAATCGATTCTCCTGGTCAACCACGCAAATGCGGTGAATACCATTTTTGGAAATGCGGTAGAGCGCCTCGAAAATAAAGTCATCTTCGCTGACCGTAATCAGCGGTGCGTTCATTATTTCACTGACAGGCATAGTCGCAGGATCAATCCCCTCGGCAACCACCTTATTACGTAAATCGCGGTCAGTCAGGATACCAATCGGGTTATTCTCTTCGCAAATGATCATGCTCGAGATATTCAACTCGCGCATGCTGCCAGCGACTTGCAAAACCATGTCGCCGGGGGCGCAGGTCGCAACATCGCGACGACAGAATTTCTTGATGGGTTGAAAAAGGATATTCTCGTCGGACATCTGAAAATCCTTGTTAAAGGCTAAGCAAGAGGATTCCAGGTTACGAAAATGACAGAGGAAACAACTACTGTATTAATTTAACGTTGATACGTAGTGGGTGCAAGGGAATTTAAAATAAGGAACCGGGAAGAGAATAAATGCATATTCTTCTCTGAAAACTTTTTGCGTTTCTATGCACCTCTCAATAAAAAGGCCGCCCCTTACGGAACGGCCTTCTTTACACATAATATTCTCACTTAATTGTAGATTAAGCGGTCTTTTTGTACCCGTCCATCTCGTCGAACTGCAGGTACTGATAGATCGCATCCTTCTTCGGCGCAATCTTCTCCTTGTACTCGGCCAGGTACTCGGCCGGAGTCGGCAGCTTGCCGAGGTTGGTGGTCACGGCGCCCAGTTCGGCGGAACCGAGGTAAACCTTGGCGCCGTTACCGATACGGTCATCGAAGTTACGGGTCGAGGTGGAGAACATGTTCACGCCATCAGGCACGCGGGCCTGGTTACCCATGCAGAGCGAGCAGCCGGCAATCTCAAGACGGGCGCCCATGGCGCTGTAGACAGCGAAGGTCGCCTCTTCCTTGAGCTTCTCCTGATCCATGCGGGTCGGCGGGCAGATCCAGGTGCGCACTGCCGGGTTGAACTTCTGACCCCGCCAGATCTCGGCGGCGGCACGGAAGTGACCGATGTTGGTCATGCAGGAACCGAGGAAGACGTCCTGGATCGGGGTTCCCTGAACCTCGGAAAGCAGCTTGACGTCATCGGGATCGTTCGGGCAGGCCAGGATCGGTTCGGTGATCTCGGCCAGGTCGATTTCGATGACCGCAGCGTACTCGGCGTTAGCATCCGCCTTGAGCAGCTTCGGATCCTTGAGCCACTCCTTAACGGCTTCGATGCGCTTGCGCAGCGTGCCCGGGTGCTGGTAACCGTCTTCGATCATCTTTTCCATCAGGGCAATATTGGAACGCAGGTAGGTGCAGACCGACTCTTCGGAAAGCTGGATGCAGCCAGCAGCAGCAGAACGCTCGGCAGCTGCATCAGTCAACTCGAACGCCTGCTCTACCGACAGGCTGGGCAGACCTTCCATCTCGAGGATACGGCCGTTGAAGATATTGACCTTGTTCTTCTTCGGTACGGTCAGCAGACCCTGTTTGATGGCATAGTAAGGAATCGCGTTGACGGCATCGCGCAGGGTGATCCCTTCGTTGAATTCGCCTTTGAAGCGAACCAGCACCGACTCAGGCATATCCAGCGGCATGAAGCCCATGGCGCCGCCGAAGGCGACCAGGCCGGAACCGGCCGGGAAGCTGATGCCGATCGGGAAGCGGGTGTGGGAGTCACCACCGGTGCCGACTGTGTCAGGCACAAGCAAACGGTTCAGCCAGCTGTGGATGACACCATCACCGGGGCGCAGAGCAACACCTTCGCGCTCGGCAATGAATGCCGGCAGGGTGGCGTGCATCTTGACGTCAGCCGGCTTCGGATAAGCCGCGGTGTGACAGAAAGACTGCATGAACATCGGCGACTGGAACTTGAGGCAGGCCAGCTCCTTGATCTCATCAGCGGTCATCGGACCGGTGGTGTCCTGGGACCCGACCGTCGTCATCAGGGGCTCACAGGCCGTACCAGGCAACACGCCTTCGACGCCGCAGGCTTTGCCAACCATCTTCTGGGCCTGGGTATAGCCCTGACCCGCTTTCGGGGTCGGGTTGTCCGGCTGGGCAAAAATCCCTGCTTCACCCATACCGAGAGCCTCTCTGGCAACAGTGGTCACCGAGCGACCGATGATCAACGGGATACGACCACCGGCACGATATTCATCGGGGACAGTATTCGGCTTGATATCAAAGGTTGAAACCACCTCTCCGTCCTTGGTCACTTCACCCTTGGCAGTGTTGATGGTGATCACGTCACCCATGTTGAGGTTGGTAACATCCATGCGCAACGGCAGGGCACCGGAATCCTGTGCGGTGTTGAAGAAGATCGGGGCGATGACACCACCGATGATCACACCACCACGACGCTTGTTCGGTACCGCAGGGATATCTTCACCGATGTACCAGAGCACACTGTTACAGGCCGATTTACGGGAAGAGCCGGTACCGACAACATCACCGACAAAAGCCACCTGATGACCTTCTTCACGCCACTTGGCGATTTCCTGGATTCCACCGGGGAAGCGGGTCTTGCCCATAGCCAGGGCATGTAGCGGAATGTCCGGGCGACTCCAGGCATCACCGGCCGGAGAAAAGTCGTCCGTATTGATTTCCCCTTCGACCTTGAACACCTTGACGGTGATCGTTTCGGGTATTTCAGGCTTGTTGGTGAACCACTCGGCATTGGCCCAGGATTCAACGACCTTCTTTGCAGCGGCATTGCTCTTTGACAGCTCGATCACCTGCTGTGCGGCATCATAGACGTAAGTCAGACCGGACAGGGAAGATGCGGCACCATCAGCCAAATCGGCATCACTCAAGGCGCCGATCAGTGGCTGTACATTGTACCCACCGATCATGGTGCCGAGAATCTGCACAGCTTTCTTCTTGTCGATCAGCGGCGAACTCTTGGCGCCTTTCAGAATATCAGCCAAAAACGCAGCCTTGACTTCAGCAGCAGGGTCAACGCCAGGCGAAACACGCTCGGTGAAGAGGTCCATCAGGAACTCTTCCTTGCCGGCCGGCGGATTCTGCAGCAGTTCACAGAGGCCCGTGGTTTGCTCAGGATTGAGAGGCAATGCCGGAATCCCTTGGGCATTACGCTCTTGCTCATGCATCAGATACGCTTCAATCATCTCTCTCCTCCATCAATAGTTGTTGGTGAAATTAAAGGAAAAATCACCATTTATAGTTTGAATAAACAGGGTTTAAGTTGAGCTGAAACCTGCATACTGTATACGATTTTATATTGGTCGTCAACGCTGAAAAAGGCCTATTTTAGGCCATTTTATTCATTAACCGATTGCAGCTACTTCACCCGTTACAGCGTCAATAAGTTAGAAAATATCAGGACGAAAAGGTGTGACTTATTTTGACACAGCAGGGTGGTTAATTGATTTCAAACAGGGAAGGAGATAAAAATGTTCGAGATTATTATGTTGTTAGCCTTTCTTTACGCCGCCACCTGTCAGTTTTTTCCAGAAAGGTCTAATGGAGGACAGTCAACAACCTTGCATGGAAAACTGGCGCAGGAGAAGCGCAAATCAACTTCTCGCAGGGAAAGGATCAACAAGGAGTCAAAACGACCGGTAAAGTCAGAGAGCCGGAGCAATAATTATGCGCAGGCAGCATAACGGGTTCCGGCTTTTCCAGAAAGGCTGAAAGGGATTTTCAGCCTGCCCTCAATTGGTCCACCAGAATACAAAAATCATCAAAAGGCACAGGCCGGCCAAACAGATACCCCTGCAGTGCATCGCAACCCATACCGATCAGCAGGTGCTTCTGAATCTCATCTTCCACACCTTCGGCAATGACTTTCAAGCCAAGCTTGCGGCCCATTTCAGCGATCAGGCTGATCAGTACCCTGTCATCTTCACTGGTCGCGATATCGGCGACAAAAGACATGTCAATCTTCAACCGGTCAACCGGAAACCGGTTGAGGTAACTCAACGATGAGTAGCCGGTACCGAAATCATCGATGGCGATTTGCAACCCCCTCACCTTCAGATCAGTCAGTATTTCGATGGTTTTGCTGATGTCTTGAATAAAGGTGCTTTCGGTAATCTCAATTTCAAGCATGTCGGCCGACACACCATCAATCGACAAGACTTCGTCAACAATATCGATAAAAGACGTGTCCTGAAACTGCCGTGCAGACACATTGACGCCAACAGGGATCACACGTCCGAATTTCTCGTGCAAGCGCATGGCATGAATTGCAGCTGTTTGCAGAACCCATTCACCAATCTGCAGGATCAGGCCACTCTCCTCGGCGACAGGGATAAACTCGGCAGGAGGGATATACTCCTCGCCGTTGCGCTTCCAACGCAACAATGCCTCTGCTCCGATCAAGGTGCCCGCTGAATCCACCTGGGCTTGAAGATAGAGTGCAAGACTGTTGTCGTTGAGAGCGGTCCGTAGACCGGTCTCGATTTCCAGGCGGGTCTTGGCCTGATCATGAATTGACAATGAGAACAGCGCCGCGCCGCTCGGTTTTTCCTCAAGACAATACGTCAGCGCTGACACAGACCTCTGGACCAGGCGCTTAGCGTCGACGGCATCATGTGGATACAAAGCCGTACCCATGCTGATCACCGGGAAGAATTGATGCCCTTCCAAAACCAGGGGCTCCGAAACGCCCTTCAATATTTTCGACAGATCGTCTTCTGTAAAGGTTTCTAGGTTATTGATCGTAGATGAAAACAACAGTCGGTCTTCACCGAATCGTGCTACGGAATCATTAGGACTGATGATGGCGGCAAGTTTTTCGGCGATCATTTTAAAGAGGGCATCACCGACCGGGTGGTCGAAATTGTCAATAATTTGCTTGTAATTGCGGACTTCTACGGTTGTGACGGCAACAGCATTACCTGAAGCATCAACCTTTTTAAACAGGTCGAACAGCAGTTCCTCGAATTTGAAACGATTCGGCAGGTTGGTACGACGATCATAGTTCGACATGAAATCGAGGCTCATTTCAGCCTGATCTCGTTGACGGTCACTTTCTATTACCTCATGAGTCTGGGTATAGAGTTTGCGGCCAAGCAGGAAAATACCGGCCATCCCGCTCAACCAGAGCAGGACAAAGAGCAGCACATAAATGAGATTATGCCCCCAATGGCCCGACAAGAAGGATTCAAAAGGAACGGCAATACTCAAGCCACCGCGCACATCACCCAGCTGATAACCTTGCCTGGCATGACATTTGAGACATTCCTCTTCGATGTAAAAAGGCCTGATTGTACGCACAAAGGGCTGGTCTTTGATCTTGACAACATCACTGACAAAACCTTCACCTATGGCGAGCCTTTCAAGAGCAGTCCTTTCCCATTCATCAGGAGCATTGCCGGGGTTGAGATAATTGAGGCTGGTCAATTTGCTGACCGTGTTGCCAAGGCGGTTATCGATCTGAAAGGCCTGGTGAGTCATGTAAGAGGGGTTCACCAGGGTGAAGCGACGCCCATCGGATGTTTCAATGTCCCGCTCGGGCAAAAAATTCAGGTGAGGATTCGGCTGTGCAGACTCTGTAACAGGGACATAAACGCCACCGTGTCCGGCTACCCAATCTCGATAGAGGACATCCCGCTCGAGCATCGTCCTGGCACGGGTTTGAGCCTGTGCAACAGACTGCCTGTAATCCTCCAGGAGATGGGAATATAGTGCAACAACACAGATGGCTGTCCAGACCAGGCCGACAATAAACAGGTAGCGCTTGATAAAATTAATTTTCATGCGTTTCTACCGGATCGAGACTATTTTTTCAGGCAGAGTAACAGACCTACATCATCACGTTCAAAAGAGGGTCAAACCACCAGTATTGTAAATAACCATTCAGATCGCTTTGCACCCACATAAGAAGTTCTTTACTAACATAACAGACAAAACTGAACTCACCACTTCAACACCGTGTGCGACACGACGACCATTTCACCATTTAAGCTCCCTATAAAACCAAAAAAGCATGCAAACATTGACACATAAATGTGACACTATGCACGGCAACGAGGCTATGCTTGCTATCAATGCTGCACATACAACAAATCTTATTGCACAAAGGTTATGATCAAAAACAGGTACAACGAATGTGCCAAAAACGCACTGTGAAATGATAAATCGTCAATCACAAAAACCTTTGGCAGAAAACCTCAAGCACTTGATACACCATTGATGGGCAACCACATCTGAACCGTGGTGCCGACCCCCTTTTCACTGAGATATTTCACCCCGCCACCATGTCCAATCAAAATATTCCGGATGATCGGCACACCGAGCCCAACGCCGAAATTCTTGGTACTGAACATCGGTTCAAAGATTTGTGCCAACACATCATCACTCATTCCGGGGCCATTATCCTGAACATCAATTTCACATCGCCCATTGGCAACCCGGGTATAGATTGTCAGTTGCTTGTCGGGCTGATCAACCTCATCAAGAGCCTGCAGCGCATTTGTAAAGACATTAATAATCACACGGCGCAGACGCTCGACATCGACTGGCACCTGGCAACACGCCTGCAGATCTTTCTTGAGTTCAACGTTTTCGGGGAAATTGAATTCAGACAACAGGTCTGAGAGCCATGCATCGATGTCCACGAGCTGTTTGTCAATTTTGCGTTGCCGTGAAAAATCCAGCAAGTCACTGATAATGTTGTCACAGCGCTCGACATTCCTCTCTGCAAGCAACATTGGCCGTTTCAGGTGATCGTACCCCTCAACGGGCAAGGACTCTTTAAGCACATACAACGCGTTGGCAACGGTACCGAGTGGGTTGCGAATTTCGTGACTGACCGTTGCAGTCAACTGGCCAAGGACCGCCAACCTCTCTTTCTGCATGAGCTCGTCCTGGGCCTGTTCCAGCTGTGCCGAACGTTCTCTGACTAAGTCCTCCAGATTGGAACGATATTGTGCCAGCTCCAATTCCGTTTCTTTTCGTGAAGAGATATCACGCACAGCTGCCAGGATACGTGCCTGCTTACCAATAACCGCACTGCGCAGATAGACTTCAGCCCAAAAAGATTCTCCGTTACCTCTTCTGGCCAGCCATTCGAAAGAGCACATACCCTTATCTTTGGCAATCTGCAGTTTTTCTTTGGCCTCCAGTATTGTATATGGGTGAACCCCCATACTGAATTTTTCAATTCCTCCCGCCAAAGCCTCTTCATAACTACAGCAGAAGATATTCAACATTGCCTGGTTCACGTCCAGAACTTTTCCCGTATCTGCATCATGAATAAAAATGGCATCACTGGTCGAGTTGAAAATCTCCCGGTAGTTCTCTTCACTGTGACGCAATTCATCCAGCAGCTCTTTTTGCTCTGTTACGTCAATCATGACACCGAGCAGACGAACCGGCCGATCATTCTCTACAACCACTGTCACCAGGTCACGGATCCAGACGGTCCGGCCATCGGCAGCAATCATACGGTATTCAAAATCGTGATCTTCCTTCTTTTCGGCCATCAACTGGCAGTAAGCCTTGGCCTGTGCCAAATCATCTGCATGAGTGATCTTTTCCCAGAAAGCCGGGTCCTCGTACCAGTCCTGAAGTGGATAGCCGATAACAGACTCCGCTTTCTGGCTGACAAACAAAAAATGGAACGATGGGTAACTCATCTCCCAGACAATGCCGTCGATGGAATTTACCAGGTCGCGAAAGCGTTGTTCGTTGTTGATTATAGAGGCTTCACGCACCTTGATAGCGTTGGTCATATTGCTGATCTGATTAGCCAGGGTATCAATTTCAGTGAAGCCGGATGGCTGAAACTCAAAATCATAACGACCGTCGGCGATTTGCCCGGCGCGCTGTCCCAAAGCAGTTAACGGTTTCATCAAGCGTCTGACATTCAGCAGAGCTGTAAAACTTGCCAGGATGACAGTGACGGTCAGGAATCCGATCAGAATGTTGCGCAGGTTATTGATGGGTGCATTGACGGCGTTCATATCCAGCCCCACCCAGACCACCCAACTGGAAAGATTTATATCGGTGGCACTTTCCAAAAAACGGTGTCTGCCATCTTTGAATTCATGCGTCGAAGCTATGCCTTCTATAGCCTGCATGACCGTGGGATGATTACTGAAATTAATGCGCTGCATGGCCAGGTCGCTGACGTTGTGCGCAACAAGAGTGCCATTGTCGTCAATAATGGCAACCTGGACATTGCCGTAAGTCGCGTATCTATTCAGCAACCTACCAAGGCTGCTCAATCGCACATTCCCGAGCAGAAAGCCTTGTTTCAAATCGAGTCCGAGAGTGACCGAAGGTTCTCCAGTAACAAGAGAAACAAAGGTGTTACTCCACACAGGGCCTTGAATCCGATTTTGCCCCCTGAACAACTGGTGCCCCGAGAAGTCAAGGCTGAGGAAATCTTCGCGGCGGGACTCTTGTTGTGGAAGAACCCCCAACTGAAGGACATTGAGGTTGGTATCTAGAAAATAGATTGATTCAAAAAACTGCGAATTCCTGACAAACTCAGACAGATAATCATCCACGCTGCCCAACTGCAGCATCGTGCTGGAATCAAGAACATGCTTAACATGCTGTAAATCAGACTGCACTTCGAGCAGAAATGCATCGACTTCTTCAGCGATACTTCTGGCTTGGGAGATATTGCGATCCTGGACGCCTCTGAGCTGGTGTTCGGCAACCTGATGGATGACGACAAGACCAAAGAGCAAGACAGGTACAGCAGCCACCAGGAGATAGCTGACTGTATAGGCACGATTCAGTGTCGTAAGCTTCGCCATGGGAACAAACCCTGCCCGCCGAAGAATTAAAGCGCCTGCAGATACATCTCCAGGCGCTTAAAAACAACAATTCAATGTTTAACCGATGGAGGAGAATTTCCCTCAAGGTGGTCTATGTAGCTGAACATTTCTTTGAGGCGAAATGGTTTTCTCAGAATATCGATGGCACCTGCCTGTCGCGCTCTGTCGAGCAACGAAGCCTCACTGAAGCCTGTCATCATGACGACTTTGGCTTCGGGGCAAAAACCCATGATTTCGGCAAGGCTCTCGACGCCGTTTTTACCAGGGAGCTTGATATCCATAAAAGCGATATCGTAGCTGAGGTCACGGAATTTCATGACCGCCTCCTCGCCGGTGCGAGCTATGTCGACGTGGCAGTTGCGCACACCGAGAGCGATCATCAGGCTTTCGGCAAAATCCGGATCATCTTCGACAATCAGCACATTTTTGGTTTGACCGGTCATCAAAACACCCTAAGATCACAAGATAAATCCTTGTTAATTTTATAACATAAATATGAGTTATCTGCCAACACTATGAAACTTATTAATGTCAAGCCGGCTCAATAACAGACACTAACTAATTGATATAATTCAACGTCTCGTCTGGAAAACCGAAGGTCCGGGTAACATATACTGCCTGGCTCAAGACTGGCACAGCAACAGTGGGCAACCATGCGTTTGCAATAAAGCGCTGCAGCAGATACCGATTGAGTGTAGCCGTAAAACTTTATTCTCAGTCGAGCACCTTGAAATGACCGTCTTCAACTACGGTCAAGTAAAGCTTTCTCTCTACATCGCCGTATTTGTTAACTGTCACAGGAGACTGCACCCCTTCAAAAGAACCGATCTCCAGAAGAGCTTTTTTTAACTCGTTTCGCATGGTCGTTATCTCCAGGCCGTGGAAAAGAAACGATGCGGCATCATAAGCCAACACCGTCGCAAAAGAAGGGGTATAACCAAAACGTCGTGAAAAGTTCTCGACAAATGTTTTGTAACGCGCATTCTGGCTGTCAACATTGAAACTATGGAAGGAGGTCATACCGTTAACCGCACGCCCACCGAAGCTGATCAAATCCGTAGTAAAAGCCCACTCTGATGAGAAGAAAGGGGCATTGCTACCTAACTTTCTGATTTGTTGAGACAACATCGCCGTATCAATCGCATTACTGAGCATCAGGACAGCTTCAGGGGCCGCCTCATGAATCTTTTCTGCAACAGGTAGAAAATGCGCATCTGGTTGCGAGCTGAACTCTTCAGCAATCAGGACTTCCCCCCCCCATCCTTGCAGTATCTTCTGGAAATGATTTAACCAAGTTTCCGTGAATTCCCGATTAGAGACATCGTAGACTACGGCGAACTTCTTTAACCCGAGCTGAGCGCTGGCGTATTCTGCGACCCGCTCGGCATTTTTGTTCAGAGGTGTGGTCACACGAAGAAAATAATCGTCCTGGTCCGTGAGCTGACTGGTTTTCACCGTCGGGCTGATCATTATAATCTGCTCGGCATCGACAACAGGTTTAACAACCATTGCCATGGAGCTGGTCATCGGGCCGATGATGGCGAGGACATTTTCTTTGTTCAGTTCCTTGACAGCCATACGAGCTTGTTCGGCATTTTGCTGGTCATCACGAACGATCAATTCTATCTGACGACCTGCTATCCCCCCGGACTTATTTTTCTCCTCGACGGCCAGAATCACGCCATCACGGCCAGCGACTCCAAGATCAGCCACCCGTCCGGTCAAACCACCAACAAAGCCGATCTTCAAGGGAGCGTCTTCACCGCAGGCTGTTAGCACCAGGCAAAGACAAAAGGACATGAGGAGGCAAGTCAGATGAAGCCGGAAGCGGACCCTGCGATATAACATGGTAAACCTCATTAATAATAATCAGCTTCGCTAACGGCTTAATATAACATTAATAAAGCTGCCCAACATCCAGTATTTCATTTATTTCTTTCTATAAAAATTGCGCAAAACTTCCGAAAAGACAGGTATGTTTCATCTGGCGGCTACTGGATGATTTTGATTCTTTCTCCTGCAGTTAAAGCGTCACTTAGCTCTCTGCCATTCAACCAGGCTATTTTCTGCCACAGGCTCTGGTCAACCTTCAGCGATTGCAGCATTTTTTCGAGGATCGTCGCTCTGGCAACAGATTTTATGACGATTTTCTGTGGTTGCTTGTTCAACTTGGCCTGATCAGTCATGACAGCAAACCCCGTGGCGGGACTTTGCATGACATCCTTAAGTGTCGCATAGCTTGCGTTTTCAGTCATACCATGAAACGCAAACACGTCGGAACCCTTCTGGTAAAAGTGGGAAATGACAACGGCCTGCTGCTGGCCACTGGCAATTGTTGATAATATCAGTCGAAGCGGAATGCCATTATTGGTCGACGAGCGCTGATCCTGAACCTTGGCGCCGGTGGACTTCAGAAAATCCGCCACGACATCTGCTGATCTGCTGTCAGGTCGGATGCTGAGGAGAGAAACCGCCTTCTCTTCCGGGTGGATCATCTGTAGGTTGTTCCCTTCGCGCTCAAGCTTCCAACCGGTTGGTATCGGCAGTTTGGTCTGATATTGAGGGAAGTAGTACCAACCGTTTTCCTGGAAGCCTTTGCGTGGGTCATCCCCATAGACCATGCCGTCAATTCTGGACAGAAATGCTGCCCGGTTAACCTGGAATTTTTGCCCCGGATAACGTGACTGCCAGTTACTGGCCATGGTGCGAACATTCGCTTCACGATTGACGGGGCTGGGGTGGGTAGAAAAAAACTCCGGCAATCTTGCTTCCTGTTGGCCTTCCAGTGACGGTTGCCGCTGCAGGGTAATAAAAAAATCAGCCATCCGCCCGGCATCGTACCCCGACCGGGTGGCGTATTCGACGCCTAAAGCGTCAGCCTCACGCTCATCGTCGCGACTGAACTTGAGAAAGAGCAGGCCGGCCCCTGCTTCAAGGACAGGACTGAGAACGTCACCATAACTACCGAGCAACCCCTGCCCGAGGCTCAATCCAAGGTTAGCCAACATCATCTTACTGTACTGCTGAGCAGAATGCCTGGCGGTGACATGACCTATTTCGTGTCCGAGCACACCTGCCAACTCGGCTTCATCGTTGACAGCGGCCAGCAAGCCGCGAGTGACATAGATATACCCTCCAGGAGCAGCAAAAGCGTTGACAACCGGCGAGTCCATAACCTTGAACCGCCAATCCAGGGCAGGACGATGAGAAAGCCGTCCCATCGGTTGTCCCATCCCTTCCAGGTAGCGCTGCAAACCGGCATCATCATAAATGCCATATTGATCGATGACGGATTTGTCCGTCTGCTTTCCCAGGTTGGATTCATCCTGCTCGCTCAACAGCATCAGTTGTTGCTGTCCCGTAACAGGGTTGACCGCACAGCCGATGAGACCCGTCAGAATGGCTAGCGTTGCAGCAAGCAATAAAAACCTAGCCAGTATCTTCATAGCGCCCTCCCGATTGATTATACTCACGAGTTTACTAAAGAGTGTGGCTATTGACAAACCATTAAAACAACGAGTCAGACAGGCAAAACTGGTCAAATCGGCCAGGCCCTGAACCACCTCACAAAGTCTTTCCAAGCCAGACGCACTGTGATAACCTGATGACATTGAATGCAATTTTTTGTAATACCTATTTGGAGGGCCACTCAAAATGAACCGTCATCGATTTTTCAGCCTCGTAGCGACCTTATTTACAACTGCAACGCTGGTGTTGTGCACTCTCAGTGCATCTTACGCTGCGGAACTGAAGCAGCGCGACTGGATGATCTCCATTGTCGACACATTGGGGTGGGCTTACGGTCTCCCCGATGAACCACAGGATCCGGATTACATCAATATCTTATCAGGCAATCGCGAGCTGCGTTTTGAGGCCGAGGATATTTATTCCCGAGACACGGACAATGTCTCACTCATGGCATTCCGCAATTTTGGCAGTTTCAGTGGCGAAGGTTGGCTGCATGGGACAAGGGAACCGACCGACGTTCATCTCAACTTCACCCTCCCCGTTGCCGGTACGTATCTAATCACGGCCCACCTGCGTCAGTCGGGACACCAATTCAAGGTTGGAGACAAGTTAGCAACTGGCGATGCCGGCCAGAATTTTACGGTCGTGACAATCGGTTCTTTTCAACTTGAACAGGGGGCACAGGAAATTATTGTGACACTGCCAGCAAACGGCTCCATCGACTATATCAGCCTTAACGCTCCCAACCTTGCAATGATCTCCCCGGATGGCGGCTGGCAGCCGGAGGCCTCTCTTACCTGGGAAGCCATCAACAAGACCTTATTGCAGTTGTTTAAACTCATCGACGTATTCCCGCTCGCTGACGAGAGCATTACCATAGAGGCGGAAAACTATCTTCAGCCCGGCACAAGGGTTGTCACCATCCCCCACCTGGGACGACCAAGCGCAGGCAAATGGCTTCGAGCCGGCCCTTTGAATGCTGAAGTCCATATCCCTGCAACATTCTCCAAAAGCGGTTTTTACGACCTGGAACTGCGTGCCATGGGAGAGACCCTCAAAATTGTGATAAGCGATCATCACGAAATCAACCTGACAGCAAAAGCCTACCTTGACAACTACACGATCCCCGGACTGCACTTTATCGCCGGAGAGAACAACATTAGCGTAACCTTACCTCCGGGAGGCGGCCTCGACCAGTTATCACTGACCAGGCGGCAGGTTAATGCTGAATTGACCACCAACCTGCTCGGCCTCAATGCCACCGGGGCCCCATCGACCCGGGATCTTGATACCATAACAACATTACTGGCAGCCTTCGGCATCGAACGCTAAATTCCGATGCCCGGAATGCTGCTGGTTGCATATGCGACCGGCATTGTACTGGCGTGCTTTCTGCCGCCTGGCAACATTGTCGGTCTATATATACTGGCGACCTTTATGGGCCTGGGCTGGGTTGTCCTGCGCAATTCAAGATGGGCAGCATGGCCATTTTTGATGTTGCTGTGTCTGGTCGGCTTACTCAACACCACGCAACAACTCAAGCCTCCTGAAACATCTGACCACGTTAGTCGTTTTCTTGACGGCACCGACAAAATCATCGAAGCACGGGTCCTCACAGTCGAATCAAGAGATAGCGGAGGCTACCGCATTCTCACTGAAAGCCTGCGCATCATCAATGAGGACGGAGCTTCATCATTCGCCACGGGGAAAATACTTCTTTATATAAAAACAGGGGATTTATCCGCCCGGCCTGGCCAGGTTATCCGTTGGCGTTCCAAACTGCGTCAACCGATCAGGTTCGGCAACCCTGGTGAATTTGACTACCCGCTTCATCTCGCCGCCCGAGGTATCTATGTCACTGCTTTTACCCGCGACAGCAGCGGCATCGTCACAATCAGCAATCACCCGGAAGGGAAACCGGCCCGACTTGAAAATTTCAGACACACACTCGCCGGGAGAATCAAGGCCGTGGTCCCTGATGAACAGGCAGGCCTGGTACAATCCTTGTTGCTCGGGTTACGTGGCGAAATCAGCACCCAGCAGCGCGAAACCCTCGCAGACAGTGGCATCGCTCATCTCTTTGCCATTTCTGGCCTTCATTTTGGCCTCTTGGCCCTGCTGCTCTACCAAATCGGCAAATGGCTCTACATCCGCAGTCAACGATTGCCGCTCTGGTGCCCGCCGCAACGCATACTGCCTGTTGTCATGATCTTGCCCCTGGCTTTCTATCTTGTGTTGAGTGGTCAGGCCTGGGCTACCAGGCGAGCATTCCTGATGGTCTCAGCGGTCGCCATACTCATCGCGCGCAACCGGCGTGTCTCAGCACTTAACCTGCTGGCCACTGTTGCCTTGTGCCTGCTGGCTGTCGACCCTCTGGCACTATTGGAGCCAGGATTCCAACTCTCTTTTGCTGGCGTAGCGGGAATTCTTATCTGGTTGCCATGCATGCAAAACCGACTCGTCGCCCTACCGCAAATCATTCTCTGGCCTCTCCTTCTTCTTGTGACAACCATGACGGCGACCCTGGCAACGGCCCCCGCAACGCTCTGGCATTTCCATCAGTTCACTCCGGCAGGCCTTGTGACCAACCTGGCGGCAATCCCCCTGGTTGCCTGGGGAGCTGTGCCTCTTGGATTGGCCAGCATGGCGATCCAGACCTTCGCACCACAAATCTCTGACTGGGGTTATCTGCTCTGTGCCAGGCTGGTAGCCATGGCTATGGATATTGCCCGCCTTGTCAGCAGCTGGCCGCCGCTGCAAGTACAAGAAAAATACCTGACGTTTTCTGATCTGATTTTGCTGTCCGGCGTGTTGCTTACGCTCTTTCCATACAAGACTAAATATTCCCGCTACATACGCACCTTGGTTCTATTGACAACCTTGGTCCTGTCTCATGCAACACAGCCACCCGCTCCACTCTTCAGAGTCACCGCGTTGAGCGTTGGCCAGGGTGACGCAACACTGATATCCATGGCCGGCGATACACACTTCCTCATCGACGGCGGGGGCTTGCCCGAATCCAGTATAGATCCCGGCGAACGCATGGTGGCGCCAACCCTTGGACGACTGGGTATTGATCACCTCGCTGGCATCATCCTGACTCACAACCACCCCGACCACAGCTCTGGCCTGAAATACATACTGCAGAGGTTCCCGGCAACACACTTTTATTACGCCGGCGACCCTGAAGAACTTCCCTTTCCACTCCAGAAGGCTCTCCAGGCAGGCAACATCACCGTAACCAGGCCTGATCCCGGCTGGGCCACTATCCACATTGACGACCATCAGGAATTCAGCCTCTTTGTCCCGGACCAGGGAGCAAGAGACATCAACGAGCGTTCAATTGCAGTTTACGCCAGGCATAAACAGGAAGGTGTCCTGTTAACAGCTGACATGGGAGAAAAGGGCTTGCAACAAATGACGAATGGAGGTTTTCCAGGACCGGTAAAGATTCTCAAACTGCCGCACCACGGAAGCCGCCACGCCATTCCCGAATCTTTTTTAGAAACGTTCAGGCCATCCCTGGCGTTTGTCTCAGCCGGCCGCGAGAACGTCTACGGCTTCCCCCACCCAAAAACTGTTGCAGCCTGCAAAGATTATCAGGCGACACTCTTCAGAACCGACCTGCAGGGCATGCTGACCTTTCAGTTGGTAGATAAAGACTGGCAGGTCGAGACTTTTTTCGAATAATCCATCTATCCATGAAAGGCCCTTCGTAAATTCCTCAACCCACGCTGCCAACAATCTGCAGAAAAGCTTTATAATTGACTAATTTCAATGAGTTTGATAGCGTGGTGACTTAATTTCACAGGGGGCACAGCGATGTCAAAACCACGGATCCTGATAGTTGATGACGAAGTGTTTTTTCGTCGCCTTTTTACCGAGATTCTTTCGGAAGGGGATCATTACGATATTGAAGCTGTTGGTTCAGGCAAGGAAGCCCTGGACTACCTGACCCGCAACAAGGTCGATGTCGTCCTCACCGACATGGTTATGCCCGAGATATGCGGCCTTGAACTCATTCGCAGATCCCGCGCCTTTAATCCGTCACCCGACATCATACTGGCAACCGGCAATGCCACGGTCGAAACGGCAATTCAGGCCCTAAAGAGCGGTGCGCGCGATTATCTGCTCAAGCCATGCAACCCCGAGCAATTACGCCACACAGTGAAAAGCTGCCTGGAACAGCGTCGCCTGCTGGAAGAGAACAGCTTGTTGCAAAGCCAGATTCGACTCTACCAGAAGGGGCAACACCTTTCCGGGCAACTGAACGTCGAAACACTCTTCCAGGAATCCCTCGCCACCCTCCTGCATGAACTTGGCCATGGACGTGGTGTTGCCTACCTGTCGAACCAGAACGGCATCAGCCATATAGGCGCGCAGGGGTTTGATGATATTCAGGCCAGGCAGCTGGCCGAACTTCTGGCAGATCAAACAATTGCCATCCAAGGGGCCAAGACGATGCAGGGCAGTGACTTTGAATCCCTCGGTGAGACCTTTCCCGACGTCACCTCGCTCTGGGTTTTCCCAATGCACACAGATAATGACGAACACGGCGCCCTGATCCTCTGCAATGCGCAGAACGAGCAATTACCGGAAGAACTTCCAGTTAAGAACCTGGCTTTTTTGGCCGAACAGGTAGCCTTAGGCTTTCACAACGCCTGCCAGTACCAGGGAGCTCGCGAGCTTATCTACACTGATGACCTGACCGGCTTATACAACCATCGCTACCTGCATATAGCCCTGGAACAGGAAATCCGTCGCTCAGAACGCTATGGCCTGGAATTCTCTCTGGCCTTCATTGATCTCGATCTCTTCAAAAACATCAATGACGAGTTCGGCCACATGATCGGTAGCGGCGTTTTGCGGCAGGTAGGCGACCTGTTGCGAGAATGCGTTCGCGATGCTGATATGCTGTTCCGCTACGGGGGTGATGAATTCACCGCCCTGCTGGTTGAAACAGATACCCGTGGAGCTAAAATCGTTGCCGAAAGAATTCGCTCCGGCATAGAAGGTTTTGAATTTTCAACCGGGTCCGGGAAACCCGGACGGCTCACGGCAACCGTTGGACATGCAACCTACCCGATCCATGCGACGACCAAAGATCAAATGATTGAACTCGCAGACAAGGCGATGTATCTCGGCAAACATGATCGCAACATTGCCCGAAGCGCTTCGGAGGTCAGCGGCAAATGATGCAACACGCCCTGGCCGCCTTGGCCCTGGGCGGTTTACTTCTTTTCCTGTCTCCGAACTATTCGTTCTCCCTGGAAACCACCCCCTCGTCAAAGACAACACCGGACATTATCCAACGCTATCACCAGGCTCTGGCAACGGACCCAGGCAACCTGACCCTGCATTACCTGCTGGGCGTCGCCCTACTGAAAAAAGACCTCAACACAGAAGCTCTGGCAGAGTTACAGACAGCCTACCCTGCTTACCAGAACAGTATCGAGGCGCATTACAACCTTGCCATAGCCTCGCTGCGTCTGGAAGACCTGTCCAGTGCGGAGATTTATCTCGACCAGGCAATCGCACTAGGCGCCGATAGCATGCAGGGGGTTTACCCGATCGCCGGTCTCTATTTCAACATGGCATTAAGCAGCCAGAACAGCGGCAACCCCAACGAAGCAATCCGTTATTTCCATAAGGTCCTTCAGCTAAACCCGGGGCATTACGAAGTCCATCGCCAACTTGGCGACCTGTATGCCCGGCAAAACGATATCGACCTGGCAATCAATTCATTCCGTACCTACCTGCAACAATTTCCGGATGACCCGGTCAGCCGCGATTACCTTTTTGCCCTGACCTTCAATCGGGCCCAGGATTATCTCGCCGCTGAAGATCTCGACAAAGCCAAAGCAGGCTTTAACACAGCTCTCGAACTTCAGCCTGACAGTCCGACGGCACTCTACTACCTGGGCTACATCGCATATGCACAGCAGCAGCCGCTCCTCGCCGCAAAAAACCTNNAAAACCTGACGCAAGCATTCAAAACAGCCGAAGAGACGCTTCAGCAAACGATCCGGCCGCTGCTATACAATACCGCTCACTCCTTGTGGAAATCCGGGAATCTCATAAAATCGCTCGAGGCCGTATCGATTATGGCCGATCAGGAGCAGGCCCTTTTCAACGAACTTTTTCTCGCCGGCAAACTGAACATGGAACTCGGACAGTACCGATCGGCACATCAATACTTGCTGCGGGCCATAGCGAGCAAGCCTCAGGATTCCGGAGCCAGGCAAAACCTCATAGCCACAGAGCTTGGCGCATTCAGGGAATGGCTGACCGTTGCAAAACTGAAACTGCATGACAATGACTTCGATGCCGCCATGCTGGCCCTGCAAAGTGCGAACAGACTGCAACCTGACAGCCCTGAGGTTTTGACCTTGAACAGCCGGGTCAACCAAGCCCGTCTCAACATGGCATCAGTGCATTTCTTTAAATCACAGGCAGCATTGGATGCTGGGGATATTGCGTCAGCCTCCGAACATGTCGCTGCGGGCTTGCAGATTCAACCGGACAACAGTGACGGCATCGCTCTGCAGGCAGAGGTCAGCAAGGCAATGAGCGCGAATCTGGAACAGCTGATTGAGGAAGCATCCCAGGTCATGCAAACAGGTGACCTCGGCACAGCCGATCAAATTTATGCGCGCATCCTGGATATCTCACCCAGCCATCCGGAAGCCCGTTCCGGGCGACAACAGATAGCAGCCCAGCGCCTGCAGCGAACGACTTCATTGCTTGCACAAGGGCAGCAAGCAGTTAACTCCGGGCAGCCTGCCCTGGCAATCAAACTGTTTAATGAATTGCTCGTCCTGGCACCGGACAATGAAGAAGCGGCCGCTGGGTTGAACAGTGCGATGCAGATGCAAGCCAACCGGCTAGACGAATTACTGGTCAAAGGCCGCCAGGCGCTGGGTCGTGACCATTACCAGGAAGCTCGCGAGTGGTTCGAACAGGCGCGGGAGATAGACACTACACAGCGAGCTCGTCTGGAGATCGAAAAACTTACAGAGAAAATCTCCCGCCAGGCAGAAACGCTAACTAACCAGGCAAACCTAGCTCTTAGCAAAGGAAACCTCCGAGAGGCGGGCAAATTGTATCGCAAGGCACTGGCTGCACTCCCCGATTATGAAGCCGCGAAAACCGGCCAGGACAACCTTGCAAAGCAGATCGAAAGCACCATCAGCAGCAAGTTGCACGAGGCCGGGCAGGCGATACAAGCGCTTGATTACGTCAAGGCGATGAATCTCTACAGGACAGTCCTCGATATCGATCCCGATCATGGCGATGCCCTGGCCGGGATGAGCAAAGGTCGTCGAGGCCAGGCGGAGAAATTGGAACAGTTGGTCAGGCAGGGAGAAACGGCGCTCAACAATGGTAATCTGGAATCTGCCAGGAGCCACATTTCTGCCGCCCTCGATCAGGATGCCTACCACAAACAGGCACAGCAACTCCGGCAGAGGCTTGACCTGATGGAACAGACAGGAGCCCAACCCGGCGATGAACAGAAACTTTATCTGCAGGGGGTGGCCTACTATACACAAGGGAAATACAACGACGCCATCAAATCGTGGGAGGCGGTCTTGCTCTTGGACCCGGCCCATGAAAAGGCCAGCGAAAACATCACCAAGACCAGACACAAAATGCAGCAGATCAAGGAGTACAGTGGTGAATAGGAGTGTCAGCCGCTTTTCCAGTCTGCGCTTCAAATTTGCTCTGGCGCTGGCCCTTTTCAGCACCCTCCTCATGGTCGCCGTCATGCTTTTGCTCGAGCAGCGCCTGCGTGAAACCCTGGTCCAGGAGAGTATCGACAAAGGCCTGGGGATCGCACGCGGCCTGGCATTCAACACNNNGCACCCGGTGTCAAATATGCCTTGATTCTCGACCGCGAGCGGACCATCCGCGCCGACACGGTCATGGATCGTATCGGCTCAACCTACCGACCGCTTGTCGATGTCACCGCCATCGAAGAATCTGAAGACTTCAAAGTCTATCGCAGCACAGGCGATGACGGTACGGGCTTGCTCAACCTCCAGGTGCCGATCGTGACTCTGGGCGACAAACAGATACGAATTGGTGAAATTCACCTCGGGCTTTCCGAAGCGCTGATCCGGGAAAATATCCAAAAAATGCGCTTGACCCTTGCCGGCCTTGCGCTTTTTGCCTTAGTTATAGGCGGCGTTGGGGCGTTTGTGCTGGCAGGGATGCTGGTTGGGCCACTAACTGCACTGGTGGGAGCGGTGCGAGCCATCGGTGATGGCAACCTGGAACAGCATATCAACCTGAAACGCAATGACGAGCTGGGCTTATTGACCGACGCGTTCAACGACATGGCCGCGAACCTGCGTGACAAGGAGTTCATCAAGAATACCTTCGAACGCTATGTGAGCAAACCACTCGCCGACCGGATCCTGGAGAGACATGACGAACTGCAGCTTGGTGGAGAAGTGCGTGAAGTAACGATTCTCTTCTCTGATATCCGACGGTTTACCTCTCTGGCCGAACAACTTCCCCCTGAACAAGTCGTTACCGTTCTGAATGAGTACTTCAGTCGTATGATCACTATTGTCAACAAGTACAACGGCATGGTCGACAAACTGATGGGTGATTCGGTAATGGCCCTGTTTGGAGCCCCGGTCAGCCTCGACAACGACCCTTACCGGGCCGTTCAGTGCGCCCTTGAAATGCAAACGGAGGGCATCCTTTTCAATCGTGGGCAGGTGGCGCAAGGGCTACCCGCCCTGCCGATGGGCATCGGCATCAACACCGGCTCGGTCGTGGCTGGGAATATCGGCTCTGCCACCAAAATGGAATACACGGTGATTGGAGACGAAGTCAACATTGCGGCCCGCATGCAGGGGATTGCCAAACCGGGAGAGGTCCTGATTTCTGAAAACACCTACCAGCTGGTTGCTGATAGCGTCCGGGTTACAGCTCTCGAACCGATCATTTTCAAGGGCAAAAAGACTGTTGTAGCTGTTTACCGGGTTGACGGACTGCGAGAGAACGAGTAAAAAGCCCTACTCGGTATTTTTACTGTAAAGTCAATTATCGCAAAACCCCAGAGTCACAGTGCAAGAGCAAACCTTATATTTTTATTGTTTGCCCTGCGTTCTCTGCGACGTTGGGTTATATTTATTTTTCATTCTCCATCTGACCTAAAACAGGACGATTGATCATGAGCATTACCGGCATCAAGGGGATGAACGACATCCTGCCAGGGGACATCGAAACCTGGCAACACTTGGAAGAACAGGCGCGCAAGGTCTTCGGCGCCTTCGGCTACCGTGAGATCAGGGTCCCGGTTATGGAAAAAACCGAGCTTTTTTGCCGATCCATCGGCGAGACCACCGACATTGTTGAAAAGGAGATGTACACCTTTGAAGACAAGGGTGGGACATCCATGACCCTACGCCCGGAGGGAACTGCTCCGGTCATGCGTTCTTTTATCCAGAACAAGTTGCACGCCCAGGACCCGGTATCGAAGCTTTATTACATCGGGCCGATGTTCCGGCACGAGCGCCCGCAAAAAGGCCGCTATCGCCAGTTTCACCAAATCGGCGCGGAAGTGATAGGCGTTGATGATCCGAAGATCGACGCCCAGGTTCTGGCCATGCTCAGCCATTATTTTGCCACGACAAAAATCCCTGACGTCTCCCTGCAGATCAACTCGCTCGGCTGTCCGGAGTGTCGTCCTGGCTACCGTGAGACACTTATCAAATTCCTGGAGCAACGACTCGATGTCCTCTGCGCAGACTGTCAACGACGCTACACCAACAACCCGCTGCGGGTTCTGGATTGCAAAGTGCCTGGCTGTAAGGACGCAACTGTCTCGGCACCTGCTATGCTTGATCATCTCTGTAACGGTTGCGACACCCATTTTGACGAGGTCAAAGGCTATCTTGAGGAACTCGACGTGGAGTTTTCTGTCAATGCGCGCATGGTCAGGGGCCTCGACTATTACACCAAGACCACTTTCGAAATGGTCACCGGAAGCCTGGGAGCCCAAAATGCCGTTGCAGCCGGAGGCCGCTACGATGGTTTGATCAGCGACCTTGGCGGCCCTGAGTTGCCGGGGATTGGGTTTGCTATCGGCCTCGAGAGGCTGGCGCTCATGCTCGGCGAACAAAGTATTGCTGCACCGCGCCCGGAACTTTTTATCGCGACGCTGGGTGACGCAGCAACCAGAGCCGGCTTCACCCTGCTGACGCGTTTGCAGCGACGGGATATCCTGGCAGAGATGGAATACACCGGCAAGAGCCTTAAAGCACAGCTGCGCAGGGCGGACAAGCTGAAGGCCAAGCGGGTTCTGATTCTCGGTGAAGATGAACTTCAGCGCGGGATTGCCCAACTCCGTTACATGGACGAAAGCCGCCAGGAAGAAGTTGCCATTGAGGAACTGGAAACCCTTTTGAGCAGCGAACTGGTTGATGCTTGACGGCCTGCTGGGGCCCCGATATAATGTGCGCTTGCCTAATCTCAAAACGATGTGGCATGCCATAAAAAACAAATATTTATAAGGAGTTATTCCCTTGAGCGATATACTCGGTGACTGGAAAAGAACCCATTATTGTGGTGATCTGCGTAAAGAGGACATCGGCAAGCAAGTCTGCCTGATGGGCTGGGTCCACCGGCGTCGTGATCACGGCGGCCTGATTTTCATCGATCTGCGCGACCGCACCGGCATCGGCCAGTTGGCCCTCGACCCTGACCGCGACCCTGAAGCACACGGCAAGGCGGAAGCCGTCCGCAATGAATTCGTCATTGCTGCCATCGGCACCGTATCGCCGCGTCCGGAAGGAACCGTCAATCCGAAAATGAAGACGGGGGAAGTTGAAATCGAGGTCAACGAACTGCGCATTCTCAGCGTTGCCAAAACCCCGCCCTTCATGCTTGACGAGTTCACCGAGGTTGCCGAAAACCTGCGTCTCAAATATCGTTATCTTGACCTGCGCAGAGAAACAATCCAGCACAACATCATCATGCGTCACCAGGTTGCCCAGACGACCCGTAACTACCTGACAGAAAATGGCTTCCTGGAAATCGAAACCCCGATGCTGACCAAGAGCACCCCGGAAGGCGCTCGTGACTACCTGGTGCCGAGCCGCGTCAACCCGGGGAATTTCTACGCTCTGCCGCAATCACCGCAGATCTTCAAGCAGCTGTTGATGGTTTCCGGCGTCGACCGC
>JABAOE010000161.1_pt1 | contig 25611 bp, 37 predicted proteins | sample 7062141 | NCBI WGS metagenome assembly JABAOE01 (sample SAMN14538627, study PRJNA623070) | marine sediment metagenome | biome: marine biome [ENVO:00000428]; feature: marine pelagic biome [ENVO:01000023]; material: deep marine sediment [ENVO:00002113] | place: India: Gulf of Khambhat ... | reverse complement strand
AATGTTCTGAAAATCATCAATGATACAATTTCAAAATAATGTATTCAAAATATGCCTAAAAAATCGTTATGATTAAAAGAAGTATAAGGCAACTCTGAATAGTTGTCCAAGATTGTTTTAGATACAAGCATTGTAATTAATGGTCAGATAATCAAACTTGTAGAGTCAGATATTGTGAATGACTCTGAAGTGATTATTCCTGAAGCTGTAATTGATGAATTACAATCCCAAGCTTCCCAAAATAAAGAACAAGGATTTGTGGGTCTCGAAGAAATAAAAAAACTACAAGACATATCCGGAGCCCATGGATTAAAGATCATCTTTGAAGGAGCAAGACCTACTGCTGAAGATGTAAGATTATCTGGACGTGGAAGAATTGATGCTATAATCAAAGACGTGGCCCAAAAGCATCATGCTGTCTTATTTACATCTGATAGAGTTCAAGCACTTGTCGCAGAGGCAGAAGGAATTCAAGTCAACTATCAAAAACCATCTGAAACTAGAGAATTAGAATTTCTGAGATTCTTTGATTCTGAAACTATGAGTATACATCTCAAAGAAGGATTACCGCCAATGGCAAAACGTGGCCAGCCTGGTTCTTTTGAATTAGTAAAAGTTGAGGATAAAACATTATCAAGAGATTATCTACATGAACTTTCCACACAAATTCTTGAATCATCAAAAATGACCGAGTCTAGCACAATAGAAATTTCAAAACCTGGTGCTCTAGTTATTCAATATCTAGATTATAGAATTGCAATTACTCAACCTCCATTTTCAGAAGGATACGAAATTACAATTGTCCATCCAATTGTAAAGATGTCTTTAGAAGATTATAGCATTTCAGAACAATTAATGTCTCGTTTCTCAGAAAGAGCTGAAGGAATTTTAATTTCTGGACCACCAGGTTCTGGAAAATCTACGCTTGCATCTGGTTTAGCAAACTTTTACCAAAAGTCTGGAAAAATTGTAAAAACTTTTGAATCACCAAGAGACTTGCAAGTTGATCCTGGCATAACACAATATACAAGACTAGATGGAAGTTTTGAAAACTCTGCCGATATTCTTCTCTTAGTAAGACCTGATTACACAATATTTGATGAAGTACGGAGGCGTGAAGATTTTAGAATTTTTTCAGATCTTCGATTAACAGGAGTAGGGATGGTTGGAGTTGTTCATGCAAATTCTCCATTAGATGCTGTTCAAAGATTTATTGGCAAAATAGAACTAGGAATTATTCCAAACGTCTTAGACACTGTGGTATTTGTCAAAGATGGAAAAATTGCCAAAGTCTATGAATTGGAACTCAAAGTGAAGGTTCCCTCAGGAATGGTAGAACAAGACTTGGCAAGACCAGTAATTGAAATCAGAAATTTTGAGGATCATCATCTAGAGTATGAAATCTACACATTTGGTGAAGAAAATGTAATTGTTCCAATATCCAAAAGAGCCACAAAATATGGTATTGAAAAGTTAGCAGAAGACCGAGTTCGAGAAACTTTCAAAAGATTTGATCCCAAAGCTGAAGTAGAAATTTTATCTGATAATAACGTCAAAGTCAAAGTAGACAAACAGTATATTCCATCAATAATAGGACGTGGTGGCGCAACAATTAATGATCTTGAAAAAAGACTTCAGGTGCATATTGACGTTGTAGAGCGTGATTCATCTGAAGTATCTACTGGAGATAATGAACTACCTTTTACATTCTCAGAGTCAAAAACAGCATTAGTTCTTTCAGTAAGTCGAGAGTACACTGGAATGCACGCAGATGTTTATGTTGATAGTACATACATTGCATCTTCCCGAATAGGAAGAAAGGGCCAAATAAAATTCCCTAAAAGAAGCGAATCTGCTAAAAAGATAATGAAATTTGCATCATCTCAAAATGATGTCAAAATTTATCTTAAAGATTTTTAAAATTCTCTAAAACTTTTGGATTTGATTTCAAAAAGGTAATGAATTTTCTTAATTGTTTTATTGTCCTGGGATTCAAGTGATGCTCAATTCCTTCAGCGTCTTGATTTGCTGTTTCATGACCTATTCCTAATATTTCAAAGAATTCAAGTAAAATTCCATGTTTTTGTCTAATTGCATCTGCAAGCTGAGAACCTTTTGATGTTAAATTAATTCCATGATATTTTTCATATTCTAAATAACCATTTTCATCTAATCGTTGAAGCATTTTGGTGACACTTGGAGCACTTACATTCATGTATCTTGAAATATCAAGTGTAGTTGCATATCCTTTTAGCTCAACTAATTCTGCTATTACCTCCAGATAATCTTCCATTCGTGTGCTAGAACCAGCTCTGATAGTTTGATGAGCAGCTTTGATTGATTCTAACCTGTTTTCGTCTTTCTTTTTCAAGATTCTCTGATAATACAAACTCCTGATATAATTTCATGTCTATTTTGACTGTGGCCGAATCAATAGTTACTCAATATTGACCCTCAAGTAACAGATCTTGATCATTGAATTTTAACTAATTTTTCAAAAATAATGAGTGGTCATGGATGATGCATTATCTAAAAGACTCGAAAAAGTAAGAGCATTCTCAGACTCTGCCAAGAGGCGTGCTGGTCTTTACTCTGATATTGCAAAAATGGATGATAAACATACAGCTAGAACACTCGGTGCTTTACAACGAGCTCCTGCCCCTGGGAAGAAACTCCAAAAAATTGGTTTTATCATGTTATGGGTTCCAGAACCAACTGGAGTAACATGTGCAATAGGTGGTCCAATGATTTTAGCAGGACGTTATCTTGATAGAAAATACAACGGTGCAACTATTGCCGATATAGGTCATCACACTCAAAGTACAGCATCTTCAATTTCAGATTTTAAACAATCTGTTTTCTAGGACTCTTTTAGTTTTTAATAGGAATCTTTGTTCTAAAAATCATGGCAACACGTGCTCAAGTAATAATTCCTATTGCCGCAGCTGCTGTCATTATTGGAATTGTTGGAATATTATCCATTCCTAGTGATGCAAAACTTGAAGCAGTTGAATTTCCTAGAGGTACGATAAAAATTGATGATGTAGTATTAGAAGTTCAGATTGCAGATACAGAACCTAGAAGAGTAAGGGGGTTGATGTTCCAAGAAACACTTCCGTATGATCAAGGAATGTTTTTTGTGTTTGAAAAGCCAGGAAATTACTCATTATGGATGCTTAACATGCAATTTCCTCTTGATATGATCTGGTTTGATAAAGATGGAAAAATAATTCACATTGAAACTGATGTTCCTCCTTGTAAGAGTGCACTTGAAACAGTAACATGTACTGGAACATCAATTAGTTCCGATGAAGAATCTCTTTACATTTTAGAGGTCACTGCAGGATTTGTTGAGAAATTTGGTATCACAAAGAATTCCAAACTAGATATCATATCCATCTAAAATCATTGCAAAAGCTTATCTTAGATTTAAAATCTTAATTTTTCATTGAATAAGAAAATAATCCCTGCGGGAATTGGAGGAGCAATTGCCATCTTTGCAATTATTTCGGTAATTTTCTTAACTCAAGATGAATCTGTATCAACTTTATCAGATGAGAAGATAATTGAAACTACATCTGAACTTGGGCTTGGAATTACCTATACTGAAGCAAATTATCAATTAAAACAGATTCTACAAGAACATGATATCTCAATGTCCTCGCCTATCAAGTTGGATGATTTGCGTGCCATCTGGAGTTATTGTAATCTCTTTGAAGGTGAAGAACAGGAAATAGTAGAATATTGTACTTCAACTGAATTGAAAGATTCTGATGATAACTTTCTTGGAAATATTCATACAGTTGGAACTCCTGAAAACCCAAAGCTGATGATGGCTCTAATTCAAGTTGATCCATTCTTAAATCAAAAAGATGATGCAAAAACTGTTTTTTCTGTTCTAATAGATAATGTTGTTTGTGATTGTTGGCACTCGAAAAATATTCAAGGAAAATCTTTAGACGAAATAGCTGAGGAACACATTGAATTCCATATTAGTGGGGGTAAGCCAACAAGCAAATCAAATGTTATTCCCTTAGAAGGAAAATCAATCCAAATGGAATTAACAACTAACACAGAAGGATATCTGTGGAAATTGTTTGTAACTGCTTAGATCGCTATCATAAGAGTTTGTTCTCTCCGAACACACAGGGCATTATTAGAGAACTTTAAAGCAAAAAATTGGGCTTGGGAAAGCTAATTTCAAAACCACAAACAAAACAGATGCGAGTAAAGGCATACAATAATCTTAAACAAAAAAGATTATCTGAAAATGAAATTACCATATTCAAATTATTACAAGAAAAAAAATTACTCGAAAAGAGAATAACGACACTTGAAAGAAAATTACATAGAATTGGAGATGCTGAAGAGCAACGTGATTGGCTACTTGATGAATTAACCAAAAAAATTACTACCATTGGTGAAATCCGAACAGATCTTTTGAAAAGAGAGCGACTATCTGCCATAGGAGAGTTATCTTCACGACTTGCACATGATATGAGAAACCCACTTTCAATAATTTTGAATACTGTGGATCTTATCAAAACTAAACATTCTGATGATTTTTCACCAGATACTATGAAATTATTTTTAATGTTAGATAGAGCAACCTCTAGGATATCTTTTCAACTTGATGAAGTACTAAATTTTGTTCGAAATTCACCATTAGAAATTCAAACACATTCACTTCTTGGCATAATAGAATCATCAATTGATAGGCTAGTTATTCCTGACACTGTAACTATTTCAATACCAAAAATTGATTTTAACATAAATTGTGATTCTAGAAAACTTGAGGCAGTATTTTCAAATCTTATTATGAATGCTGTTCAAGCAATGAAAAATCAAGGGAAAATCAATATTAGGATTTTTGATAATGATGAGAATGTAACTATTGATGTTGAAGATTCAGGTCCAGGAATTTCTGAAAATCTGACTGAAAAAATCTTTGAACCATTATTTACCACAAAATCACGAGGAACCGGTTTAGGATTAGCTACTGTGCGAAACTTAGTTGAGAGGCATTTTGGAAATGTTATTGTAAAAACAAATCCTACAATATTTTCTATTACTCTGCCCAAGAATCTCAAACTAAACAATTCTGATTAGTTTTACGACCAGAATTAATGAAAAACACCTTATAGAATCGAATTCTCAATTTTGACGTTTACAATGTTAGAAGAATTATGGTTAATTCCATTAGGATTAGTAGCTGGTGTACTTGGTTCAATGATTGGACTTGGAGGGGGCATAATTGTTGTTCCAGTTTTAACATTTGCAGGATTTGGTCCATCCTTAGCTGCAAGCAATAGTTTGTTTGCAGCATTTAGTAATGCAACTGCATCAACCATTTCTTATTCAAGACAAAAAAGAATCGAATATTCTATTGGATTAAAGCTAGGACTATTGGCAATTCCTGGAACTGTATTAGGCGCATTCATTTCAAGCGATGTGACTCCAGGGATTTTTAAAATTCTATTTGGTTTAGTGTTGATTTCTTCTAGCATCTATATTTTCATGAGAAAAAAAATAGAATCTAAAGAAAAGAATGCTTCAAAACAAATTATGGTTCTTGCAATTGGTGCAAGTTTTTTTGCTGGAATAATTTCTAGCTTTTTTGGAATTGGAGGTGGAATAATCTTTGTTCCACTAATGGTAGTAGCTATGGGTATGAGTATGAAAAATGCAGCACCCACTTCGCAATTCATATTGTTATTTGTCTCATTTTCAGGTCTAGTTACTCACAGTTTTCTTGGACATCCTGATTACTATCAGGCATTATTGTTGGCAGGTGGTGCCTTTGTAGGTGGATTAATTGGTGCTCGCCTCTCCCTTGAAATTAAAGAAAGGGGCTTACAAATTCTCGTTTCTGTTGTAATGATTGCTGCTGCAATAAAGCTCTTTATTGATTCAATGGAAACTGGCCTTAACTTCTAGGTGGTTCTTTTTTCATTCTGTAGATATTCTTTTTTGAAACGACTACGGTGTCGCCATTTTGTTTTGTTCCCTCATAATTAACTGCAATTTTTCCATACTCATCATCCACATCCTCTTTTGATGCAATAGTGAATTTTATTTTCAAAACCTCATCTACGTAAAGTGGTTTTAGAAACCGTGTGTTTCTATTTTCCCATTCTGCATCTCCATCAGTTCCAATAAAGACAAGGATATTTCCATAAATCTGACTGAGTCTAGTAAACTCTCCTTCCATTCTTGATAAAATTGCTCTTCCTGAGACTAGATTTGCAGCTGATTCTGTTCCTGTTTCAAATAATGCATTTTTTATCCTAGAAAAATTCAAGTATGATTCTAATTCTTTTTCAGAAATACTGCATGTAGAATGAAATTCTTCTCCTACCTTAAGTTCTGAAAATTTTTTCATTCTTATCTTGTTTCATCAACACAGAAGGTAACTTCTGCTGAGGATGGAGAATTTTCAGAAGTAAAGAAATTCAAAGCCTGTGCAATTTTTTCATTATCTGGTTCTTTTCCATCTACAGTTCCTGGAAGAACAAGAAATGATCTTACTTTAGATTTTAGAACATCACTTAACTCTTGATTGCATGTTGTTGTAAATGGCCTTAATGCTCCTCTAAAGACTTCTACTCTAGCTCTTTGAGCTCCTGAAACTTTCTTTCCTACTGGAAGATCAGGACCAATTGTAACTATGGTTCCTCTTTTGTCTTTGTATAATCTTGGATCCTTTCCTCCCCCTGGAACATAATGCTCAAGAGTTCTTTGAATTACAGTTGCAGGGGTATTGATGAATTTATCCACTAATTCATCCCATTGATTTCTAGTCAAATCCATTAGATTAGAAATTTCTGGAACTTTTCCAGTAATGTGAACTACTGCTATGATTTCACCCATGTTGGTTGATGCTGCCTCTAACCATCTCTGTATTTCTTCAGGATTCTTGAGATTACTTACATGAGAATGGAATTTTCCGCTAATGGAATCTTGAATCTCTTTTGATGTTTTATCAGAGACAATACAAACTGCCTTGCCGCCATTTTTCTCAACATGCTGCGCAAGATACTCGGCTCTTTGACCATCTACACTATCAGTTGCATCTATTGTAAATAAAACACATTTTCCAGTAAAATCTGGCTGATGAACACCTGGAGTTGAATTTGCAATATGTGCTCTGACAGGATAAAATACTCTATCACCAGGAATTACCTTTCCATTGACAATTGCTGCAAGTTCATCATCAGCTAACTCCATTACAGTTTTTGCAACTTGTGCTTGTGAAAGAAATTGTTGATCTGCAATCATATGTGATGTATTATTTTGAATTTTTGCTGCAAGCTTTTGAATTTGTTCTAATAATTTTGTATATGTCTCAGTTAATTTAGCGACGTCTCTTCCGTTTGCTAGTTTCTCTGCTGTTTTTGCTATTCCTTCTGTATCTACTCCATCTGCTAATATACATCCTAACAAATCATCTTTTGCTTCTTCAACTTGTACAGGACTCAATTCTTCAAATCCACTAACTCTCATAAACTCTGATGCAGCTTTTGGATAAACTGTCTTGTAAATCCTATCAGAGTGAACAGGGCCTGGGTTTGTAGCAATAGAAATAATTCCTTTTTCAGTTAAATCCCAAGACATTGCTTCAGCAAGTCTATTTTTTGCTCCTTGTGATGCAGTATAAGGATCCCTAAATCTGTAAGGTCTTTGCTCTAATGGTTTTTCTTCTGTAAAGAAAGTAGAAATTGTAATTATCTTTGCACCTTTGTTCATTACCTTTAATGCTTGAGCTGATGTCCAAAAAGTTCCAGTTAGATGAATAGCAACCGTACTCTTAAAATCATCAAGTGAAGAATTTGCAAAACAAGTTACAGGTCCTGAAACTCCTGCATTATTTACAACAACATCGACATTAGTGCTTGACGACTTTAATGAATCAAACATCTCTGTAACCCCTTTCTCATCGGCTACATCAACACCTGAAAATATTTTCACATTGGCATTACTGCCAACTTTAGCAATTACTTCCTCAAGCTCTTTGGCAGCTTCTTCTAAAGGCTCACGTCTTCTACCTAAAATAATGACACTTGCTCCATTCTCAACAAATTTTGTGGCAATTGCTTTACCAATACCTGTTCCACTACCTGTAATCAAAACAACCTTATCTTGAAATCGTAGCATGGACACAAATTCCAATCTTTTGCAATATTTATTTGGATCATTATTTTTGTCCAAAATTTCTTGATATGTTTATTTGTGGGTATGAATCAAGATTGGGCATGCATGACACCGAATCTGATACATTTGTCTTGCAATCTTGGCCTGAAAAATTCTGTGATATGCTAAAAGAGATCGGAGTCGATGCACAGGCAAAAGAGATTGGTACAACTGATGTTGAAAATGATGATTACTATAGTCGATATTTTTCCCAAACACCAAGAATGGTTACAAACAAAGGAAGTCTCGAAGTCAAAAATTCTAACATTGATGTAATTCAGATTATTCAGAAGGGATGAAGAAGATGCAAGATCCAAATCCACTACCATGGGGCGCTTTAGACAGATATCAAGCCCATTTTATTGTTCGAAAAGACATTGAAAACGATATGGCATTTACAGCTAAAACCGTTTTATCCACAAAAGGACACTTTGGCGGAAAGCAAGTTACAGACGTTTCTTGGAATGGCGGTCACCTCGCAGAAATACTAAATCAAGATTCTGAATTAAATGAACTAATCTCAAAACAATCTGTTAATGATGCTACCATCTATGTAGAGCCAACAGAAACTGGTGTGAGAATTCGTAACAAGTGGAAAAATCATTTAGACTTTGGTATCACAAAAGAAATGTTTGAAATCTATGACAAAATTGCAGGTCACATAAAATCTCTTTAAGCTTTCCACCAATCTAAAGCCAAACAATCAACTTTATCTTTCCCATGAGGAATCGCTAAAATGAATTGCTTTCTTACAGTTGTTGCCAATCTACCTGCTAAAACAACTCCTGTGCTAGTTATGGGCTCATTGGTGTTATAGACTTGAACTAAATATGGTGCATGATCAATTCCAGGTCCTTTCTCATATACTGCAAAATCACACCCGAATTTTATTCCAGGATTAACGATGTAGCCTTTGTCTCTAAAATCTTTGTAAACAAGATATTTTTTATCAAAATTATGATATTCATTTTGACAAATCTCTAAGATTTGTTTTTGTGTCATCTTCTTTTTTGATTTGTAAATTGTAATTTTTGATTTTTCCAGTAGATAATATCCTTCAATTAAATCAAGAATAAGTGGAACATCGATTTCTTCTGGTTTAGGTTTTGGAATTCCTATCGGTTTTCCATAATAACCTTGAGCGAATAATTTTTTAGAATCTTCTATATTCCAAACAATAATTCTATTTTCGATTAGTTCGCTTTTCAAGTTAAAGGCTTAATGCTAGCAGGATAAATAAATCTGAAACTTTTTGACACTTGTCGGCCATTTCTTCAATTCCCTCAATAACGTCTTTCATTAACATTAATTCTTTAGTATTGGTAATTTCTGTTAGTGCCTTTAGGGTTGCTTGACGATATTTGATGTCAATTTCTCTTTCAATTGCCTGAGTTTCTTGAGCTAAATCAATTGCTCCTGTAGCATTTGTATTGAGACTTCGAATAATCTCATTTAGCTTGTAAACCTCATCGACTACAAGCTCGATTAATTTTGTAATGTCTTTATCTAGTTTTGAACTCTTCAGAGTTGTTACTTTGATGTTAGCTAGTTTGAATGATATTCCTGTAATGTATCCTGCAATCTCATCCATTGTATAGGCTGTATTCAAAAGATTTTCACGATTAATAATTAGACCTCCTACATCCGCAACTTCTCTAGTAATCTTTCTTCTAAGATTCTCTACTTCTTCTTCAATGGTTGAAATTTGTTCAAGAGAGTTTTTTATTCCAGTCTTATCTTTTTTTATCATCAAATCTGGAAGAGTTGCTAATTCTCTTGCAGCATTTAGAATTCTATTTATCTCATCCTGTAAAACGGCAATTGCCTTTCTTTTAGCCTGAACCTCTAACTCCCCACTATACATTTCAGAAATTTCTAATTTTGTGACTATAAATAAATCCTTTCGTAAAGTGGCTCACTTTAGTACCTTTACTAAACAGGTTTGTTATCTGGCACTACTTTCTTCTGGCCCTTGTAAAGTGATATAACTTCTTGATCAGTAGAGGCATCTTCAGCTGTTTTCTCCATTCTTATCTTGCCTGTAAACTTAGGAAAACGTAACGCCAGTCCACTATTCTTTCTTATTTCATTTAATGCAGTCTTGTGAATTGGACTTAGAGTAATTTCAGATGCAACAATCTCTATAACTAATTCCGGCTCAAACCAAACATCTGGTTCCATCTCGCTTTCTATTCTTGGATTTTTTTTTAAGGTAACTTTAGGGGAGAGTACTTGGTATAATTGATCTAAATCTTCATCAGTAAAACCTGTTCCAACTTTGCAAAGACTTGGAAAAGTATCTGTTTCATCATCATAAGCTGATAACAATAATGTTCCATATCTTCCAGTTCTTCTTCCTTTTCCAAAAAATGCACCAATAACAACAAGATCTAAACTATCTCCTAGCTCGTTTCTATATTCTCGTTTTAGTTTGAGCCAATAACTTCCTCTTGCGCCAGCTTGATATGGTGTATCCAGCATTTTTAGCATCAAGCCTTCACAACCTGCATTGATACTATTTTCAAGAAACTCTTCGATCTCATTTTCGTTTGTTACCATTGTCATTGGAACATGCTTTGAAAAATCATCCTCAGTAATAATGCTCTCAAGTAGATTTCTTCGTGTACTATAATCTTCATCCAGATAGTTTTTCTTATCACAGTATAGTACATCAAAAAAATTCACAGTAATTGGATACTGAGAAACTGCTTTTTCTACTTTGTATTTTCTTCTTCTATGCATCAATTCTTGAAATGGTAAAAATTCTCCTGAATCTTCGTTTATTGCAACTGCTTCTGCTTCTAAAATTGCTTCTTTTGCTTTAACTGCTTTTGGAATATTCTCTACAATGTCTGGATAATAACTTGTAATGTTTTCGAGGCTTCTTGAAAACAAAATAACTTTTTCATTTTTTAAATGAATTTGAACTCGTTCTCCATCTAGTTTGTATTCAGCTGCAAACTTTTCTCCCATTTTTTCAATTGCCTCAGCTTCACTTTTTACCCGGTCTGCAAGCATTGGTCTTACAGGATTGAAAACTGTAACTTGAAATTGTTTAGCTCCTTCCAGTGAATCTTTTGCAACTGCTTCTGCAACTTTACCAAGATCACTTGACACATTGTATGCCTTTTCAAGAATTTTACGATTTTCTTTTGCTTTAGTATATGCAATTGCTAATGCATCCATTACAGTATTTTCTGCAATTCCTAGTCGAAGTGTTCCAAGTAAAATTTTTAGAATAAAACTTGCTTCCTGTGGATTTGCATCATTTAGAAGACTTGAGATGTATTTCATTTTCATATCTTGGGATCTCGCTCCCTCAAGTTTTGCAATCTTGAAAAGAGTTTCATAAACTCGTTCAACTGTAATATCTTCAACAACAAAAGTTGTCTGAGTTTTTTGTTCTAAAATTACTGAAGCTGCATGACCTAGATCGCCCCCTTTCCTATACTCTTCTTCAATTTTTTTAATCGGTATTCCAGATGATTTTGAAATTGCTCTTATTGCTAATTTTTCAGCAACACCTAATTCAATTCCTTCAAAATCTGGTCGTAGTTTTCCTTGAATCAAATAAACAATTTTTGAAATTAAATCTGAAGGCGTCTCTTTGAATAAATCAACAAGAATATCTGTTAGCTCTAATCTCTTTGCTGTTGCCTCCATCTTTTCAAAAGCTTCAGATAGAATAGAAAACTTCACTTTGAATTTTCTACCGTACCAAGAATAAAAGTTTGAATCTAGATGTATCTGAAGATAGTTCTCTTGTTTGACTTTTTAGAGTCTGATACTAAAGCAAAGTTGTACAATGGATATGATTTTTTGTATTCTTTCATAAAACTCCATCCTACATCATGCGTCTTGAACTCTGTTCTAATTCCGTCAATTGTTGACTCGTTTCCATATACGTCAAAGGCAATCAGAGAATAACTCTTTGGTCTGTTATGTGGTCTAGCTTTTAGAAGCCATGTTAATGCAAAGATGAAAACTGCAGCAAGAATAATGCCTGCTCCAAATTCCTTAAAGAATCCCCAAACGACAGTTGGGATTGTTTGACCAAATAACTGATAGACAAATTGTGAAAATGTGAGTACCGCTAATGTTGTTGCAAGATATGTTACCAAGTATGTTTTCAGATCAAAAATCTTGTGAATTTGCATGATTAAGACTAATTTATGGTGTTTTAGTTTTGATTTAACTCTTGTTACTCTTTGAAATCTAGCTAATTGTTTAACTAATCTGGATCCTCATAGGATTCTTTTCTTTCACCAGCTGATGGGCCATCAGATATTGGCTTCATTTTACTTTCTAAAACATCCATTCTAGCTCTGTAACCTTCAGCATATTCTAATTCTGATGGAACTAGAGTTGCTGGGTGGATGAATCCTTGACTTCTCATTGCAAGTGCTTTTTTCGTTGCAATTTCTCTAACATAATCCCAATCAGGTGTGGAGAATCCATCAAATGGACCTGTGAACTTTCCGTTATGCATACTAAAAACAAGTGCTTGCACTATCGGAATACAAAAATCAATTGTTGCTGCTGTGTTAAGTTTCACTGGCATTAAAGGCATGTTGTGACTACCTCGGGTATTACCTGCTACATAATGTGGATTGTTAAATACACTTCCTGCTTCTTCAGTAGCAGGAAACTTTTTCTGTGTTCTAATAAGACAAATTGGATCGTCTTTTCCTACATATGTTCCTGCAATATTGTGCAATCTATCAGTGGATGCTGCAAGTATTGGCTCCCCATCTTTAGTATTAATTGTAGAAATAACAAATCTTCCAGGATACATTAATGCTGCTTCGACAGTTGGTTTATCTTCCCATAATTTTAACTCAGCAATCTTACCTTCCTCAACATCCATTACATTAATTACGACTCCTTCTGCAAGTGATTTATTTACAATTAATCCTGTATTGCTAAGTCCATCGACGAATAAACGATACAAAGGATAGTTGAATGCGCCTGGTTCTGTTTTATCTGCTGCAAATACTGTAAAAGCTTCATTAGGTCTTTCTTCAAACTCCATTTCTGCAACACCGGGGCCCATTCCTTTTACATTACCTGAAAAAGAATCTTTGAGAAGATCTTGACCTGCTCCATAAAGACCCTCATCTTTTGCAACTTTAGTTCCTGCTTCAAATGCTGACCATGCTAATTTGTGAATCTCTTGATTGTCAACACCTTTGGTATGAGACATTACAATATGTACATCGTCGCCACAATATCCAATATAGTAATCAATTAACAGATTCCCTGCACTTTTGATTGTGCTTCTTACTGCATCTAACAAACCATCACTTGGTCTTGTATGTCCGCCAATTCCACCTACATCAGCTTTGATTACAGAAACGGTAATTTTCATGGATTCTGTCAATGACCTCTTTGATTTATGTGTAATTTCTCAAAACATCTGATCTCAAAAAAATTGAAAAAAATCCAGAGTTTTTTCAAAAAATCGGAAAGGTAATAAATCCCCTCCAACTAGGAAATTTCGATATGGCAGATAAACCCCACCTGAACATGATTGTTACAGGACACATTGATAATGGAAAATCCACAACTATGGGTCACTTTCTAATGGATCTAGGCGTCGTAGACGAGAGAACCATTGCAGCACATGCTGAAGAGTCTGAAAAGACTGGAAAAGGTGACACCTTCAAGTACGCTTGGGTTATGGATAATATCAAAGACGAAAGAGAAAGGGGTATTACAATTGATCTAGCATTTCAGAAATTTGAGACTCCAAAGTATTTCTTCACATTAATCGATGCTCCAGGCCACCGTGACTTTATCAAAAACATGATTACAGGTGCTTCTGAGGCCGATTGTGCAGTTCTTGTTCTTTCTGCAAAAGAAGGTGAAACTGACACTGCAGTCGCAGCAGGTGGTCAGGCAAGAGAGCACGCTTTCTTATTGAAAACACTAGGTGTCAACCAAATCATTGTTGCAATTAACAAAATGGATGATAGTAATTATTCAGAAGATGCATACAACAAAGCAAAAGAAAAAGGCGAAGCCTTAGTAAAATCTGTTGGTTACAAACTTGACCAAGTACCTTTCATCCCAGTTTCTGGTTGGAAAGGAGATAATCTTGTTAAAAAATCAGAGAATATGTCTTGGTACAAGGGTAAAACTCTACTTGAAGCATTTGATGACTTTACTATTGCAGAAAAACCAGTTGGAAAACCATTACGTGTTCCAATTCAGGATGTTTATTCAATTACTGGTGTAGGTACAGTTCCAGTAGGACGTGTTGAAACTGGTACAATGAAACCTGGTGACAAAATTATTGTCATGCCATCTGGCGCAACCGGTGAAATCAAATCAATTGAAACACACCACACAGAAATGCCATCTGCAGAAGCAGGTGACAACATTGGTTTCAACCTTAGAGGTATTGAAAAGAAAGATATCAAAAGAGGAGATGTTTTAGGTGATCCTGCAAACCCACCAAGAGTTGCAAAAGAATTCCAAGCACAAATTATAGTTATCCACCACCCAACAGCTATTGCACCTGGATACACTCCAGTAATGCACTGTCACACTGCACAAGTTGCAGCAACTGTTACAGAGTTTGTATCAAAAATTAATCCAGCATCTGGAGCAGTTGAAGAAGAAAATCCAAAATTCCTTAAAGTTGGTGACTCTGCTATTGTTAAGATTAGACCAGTAAGACCAACTCCTATTGAAACATTCAAAGAATTCCCAGAGATGGGAAGATTTGCACTCAGAGATATGGGTGCAACAATAGCTGCAGGAATTGTTAAAGAAATTACTGAAGAACACAAACCTTAGGTAAGAGTAGATGACTCAATCTGCTCGCATCAAACTTACCAGCACCAGTCTCCCTAAATTAGATGGCGTCTGTGGCGAGATTATGGGTATTGGAAAAAAAACAGGTGTTAAAGTTAAAGGACCAACACCACTTCCTGTAAAAAAATTACATATTGCAACCCGAAAATCTCCTTGTGGAAATGGTACTGAAACCTATGAGAAATGGGAGATGAGAATGCACAGAAGAATTATTGATATTAATGCAGATGATAAAGCAATCAGACAATTAATGCGTCTTAAGATTCCTGATGATGTTTACATTGAATTATCTTTGAAATAATCACTTAGCCTTAAATTATAGAAAAATTTGATGATAAATATGGTTGATGAATCTCCTGAAACTCAATCCTTTGAAGAATCAGAACCAACAGAACAATTTGATGTGATCTACTCTTGTTTAAGATGCGGCACAACTGCTACTAATACAGAATTAAGTAGATTGCCAGAAATCAAATGTATCTGTGGATTTAGAGTTTTTACTAAATCTAGACCACCTGTAGTAAAATCAGTAAAAGCAGTCTAGTCTTTTTTGTAACTGTGTTTTCTTTGTAGATGAGTTCGCATCTCTTCCATACTTGAAAAAAATTCATTACACTCTTTACAATCATATGGCAAGTCTTTGTAATGTACGACTTGCATGTGTTGCATTAAATCTTCTTGTTTTGAAAATTTCTGCTCACATCTTTCACAAGAGATTTTTTTAAAGAACATTTTTTATCCAAGTTCAGCTTTTCTTTCATCCCAACATTTTCTGCATAGCTGGCCGTCTATCTTCCATTTAGGTTTAGGATTATATCTGATAAATTTCATTTTAACTCCACATATGCTACAATAGTTTTTTTCTTTGTTATGGGATTCTTCCTTTTTATCAAAGCATTCTTTGCACAATAATCCTTCCATGTCCCACTGCCATCTTGGTTCCCATAAATCAGAAATTTTTCTTGTTGTTCCACAAACAACACATGGCTGTCTTACTTTAGCTTCGTAGAACTCTTTTGTTTTATCAACATGACAGTCTGCACATAGTGGCCCTTTGATATTCCACTCACGTTTTGGTTTATGCTTATGCTTGATTTCTTTATTGCATATGGAACAATGTGTTGGTTTTCTACTAAATAATCCCATTATGATAGATACCTCTAAGATCCAAGAATAAATCTACTCATAAATCTTGATTCAAAATAAGATAAAAGAACGAAAATGACCTAATTTAGGCCTCATTTAGAATTTTTTCTACTGCTTGACTTGCATTTACCATTCCATTTTTCTTTGCAAACTCTTCGATCAGTTTGTATTCTTTTTCAGTAAAGCAAATTGGCATTGAGCGTTTTTCCATGATTCCAGTTTGGTTCATTATTTAATATCCTTTACGTTTGGAAAGATATTTGACACCGAATTAAAGAAACTATCAGGTGGCAAAAAAACAACAGATCCTAGTGATTGGTCATGATAATGCTGGATGTACTGCAGAACACGAAAAGATTGCTTTTGAAACTGGCGCTGAGATAGCTAAATCAAATGCCGTGTTAGTATCTGGAGGTCTTAAAGGAGTGATGCTAGCTGCAAGCCGCGGTGCAAAAGAGGCTGGTGGAATAACTGTAGGAATAATTCCACAAGATGAACCTTCAGAAGCAAATGAGTTTTGTGATATTGTTATCCCAACCGGAATGGGGATGACAAGAGACTTTCTGACGGCGCTTTCAGCAGATGGAATTATTATCATAGGTGGTGGTTCTGGAACTTTAGCTGAAGTTTGTGCTGCTTATATGCACAAAAAACCTATGGTTGCAATAAAAAATACTGGTGGTATAGCTGAGCAGTATGCTGACAAATTTTTAGATCATAGAAATCGAATCAAGATTATTGGTGTTGACTCGCCACAAGAAGCTGTAAAAAAGATTTTAGAATTAATCACTGCATAGATTCTAGTAAAGGATCTGGTTCATAAAATTGACCATGTTTTTCGGCTAACTGTTTTAACTCATTTACAATATTTGACATCCCAATCTCTTTTGCTGTTTCAAATAATGGTTTTTTCAAACCTAATCCCAACTGAGCAGCCTTTTCAATTTCTTCGATATCGCTTGCTCCATTTGTGATAAGCCATGCTGCATTGTTTAGTATGTTTGCAACAAGCTGAATAGGATCACATTTTGTTGCTAATTCTTCTGAAAGTGTAATTCTTTCATATTTGTCATCAGAATATTTGTAAAACCCTTCTCCAGATTTTTGACCAAGTTTTTTTTCATCAAACATTTTTTCAACAAGTGGGTGCGGATTGATTACTTTTTTGTCTCGCAAATGCATTTCCACTGTTGCCTTGTGAATTACATCCATTCCAGTAAAATCTGCTAACTCAAAGATTCCCATTGGAAATCCTAACTTGAACTTTACTGCAGAATCAATCTCTTCTAGTGAAGCTCCTGTTCTATCTTTAACGTAACATGCTTCATGAACCATGGGGATAAACAATCTATTAACTATGAAACCAGGGACATCTTTTCTACATAACACTGCTTGTTTATTTACTGATTTTACATATTCTTGAGTTAAATCAGTTATCTCTTGGGCTGTTTTTTCTCCGGGAATGATTTCTACTAACTTCATTAATTGTGGAGGATTAAAGAAATGAATTCCAATAAATTTATCAGGACGTGATGTTGTATTTGCAATTTCTGTTATGGGCAATGTACTGGTGTTTGATGCAAAGATTACTTCTGGTGCTGCGGCTTTATCTAATTCAGCATATACTTTTTTCTTCAAATCCATTATTTCAGGCACTACTTCAATGACCATCTCTGCATCTTTCACGGCTTCATTCAAATCCACAACAGGCTTAATTCGTCCAAAAATTGCATCGCCTTCTTCTTTTGAAATTTTTTCTTTAGAAACTAGTTTATCTAAACTCCATCTTATTTTTTCCATTGCTTTATCTAAAAATCCTTGTTCAATATCCCGTAATACTACATTGTATCCAGCTGTTGCAGAAACTTGAGCAATACCATGTCCCATTACTCCAGAGCCTAAAACGGTGATATTTTTTATGGCCAACAGACATCGAAATTATTTGTATCCTTTAAGAAGTTATTCCAAGCAAACTAGGAGTGAATTGCATGTGCAGATAGAACCTTAGAATTTTGAATCATACTTGTCATCCTGAAAACTTTCTGGGTAGATTTTTCTAATTCTTCTTCTCTCAACAATGAGGCGTTTTTGTACGATTTCAACTCGTTTCTTTGTATCCTCATCATTGATTTCTTGTAATTTTGATTCTAATTCTCTAATTTCTTTTGTATGCCATCTGTAGAGTTTTTGATACATCTCTAGGCATTCTGCCTTCACATCTATTGCCATTCTAATCTAAAACCTGCTTACCAAAAAATTTCGTGACCTTTATAATGTATTTCAAAATTGTACTCTTTAATGGGATTATTCAAGAAGGAAAAGAAAACTGAAACTAAATGTAAAGAGTGTGGGCTAGAACTACCTACTCCTGAGCGTTTAGAGAGGCATCTGAAAAAAGCCCATGGAAATGTCCCCGCAAAAAAACTGGATCCTAAAGGTTCTGATGGTGGAGGCATGTGGTAAATACGATGGAATTAAACGATTCTCAAAAATATGGTCTAATCTTTTTCTTTGCTTTTGCCACAGCTGCAATTGTAATCTCGACACTCGTTTTCCCTTTTTGGAATTTGATTCGAGAAGATGTCTACGAAGAAGTAGTTATTCTCCAAAACGATGACGGTGTATGCTACGTAGATACCAAAGATTTGGTCCCAAAGACAATAGAAAACTGTGAAGCACAACCCGGAGATACTGTTACAATAAAGTTCGGCCGAGACCTGGCATGGGCTGAAATCGTTAATTCTCAAGAATAGTTGATTTAATATCTCCTAAATTTTTCATAAAATTGTGGAATGCATATTCTGTAAAATTGTTAACGGTGATATTCCTGCAAAAATAATTACTGAAACTAACAAATCACTTGCCTTTATGGATGCTTTTCCTTTAACAAAAGGACACTCACTTGTAATTCCAAAAAATCATTACGAAAAAATTCAAGATATACCCGCAGAAGAAAATGCTGAACTTTTTGAAACTGTAAGAAAAGTAATTTCTAAAGTAGACAAATTAACTGACGCAACACTAGTTGCAGTTCATAACGGAAAAGAAAGTGGACAAGAAATACCCCACGTTCACGTTCATCTAATTCCACGTTCTTCAAATGATTCTGCCGGACCTGTTCACAGTATGTTCAAACCATTACAAAAATTATCAGAACAAGAAATTGATGAAATTTATCAAAAACTAACTTGATTACAAAGGATACAAACGTGCTTTTTTGTCCTCATCCTCAACAATGATTGCTTTGGTAGGACAAGTCTGAGCAGCATTCATGATTTTATTTAATCCTGCACCTTGACGATTAATGACACGAGATTTTGGATTCATTCTAGATAATTTCTCTACAAGAAATACTTCTGGAGCAATTGTTTCACAACTGCAGCATGCTATGCATAATGTAGGATCAACATCAACGAAAAGATTTGGTTGTTTTTGAGGCTCTCTTGCCTTTACAAACTCATCCTGATTCTTTCCGGGATTTACATGAGCGTTATAGTCTTCCCAAAACTTCTTTTCGTATTCTTTCCAAAATCCTGGATTCTCTTCTTCAAATTCATTTGTATATTTACTCCAATCTTGCTCGGGAATTTTATCTCCAGGTGGTGCACCCCACTGTGTCTTTTTTTCTGTAAAACCTTGTTTTTTCTTTGTTTTTACATTTGTATACTTCCAATCAGATGTATTCCTTAATCGACCCGTTTTTGTTTGATTATTTTTTAAAAAGTTGTAGGCTTCTGTAACTTGTTTAAACTTTCTTCCATCAGATTCAGAATTATTCTTATCGGGATGAAGCTCTAGTGCCAGCTTTCGGTATGCAACTTTAACATCTTCAAATGATGCATCAGAATTAACATTGAGAGTTTGGCATGCCTGTCGAGTATTCACTTACTATGGAATGTTCGTTATACGATAAAAATAATTTCATAGTATGATGGCTATTCTAGCAGGATCTCATCTTCCTGCTTCCATGCTGGGTCTACAATACACAAAAACCGTAACTCCTCATTTCCTGAATTTTCAATACACTGTTTAGACATTGGTGGTACGTAGACACTCGAATCTTTTTGGACATTAATTTTTTCATCATCCACATACAAAATTCCCTCTCCTTCTAGGATGTAATAAATTTCAGATGTCTTCATCTTATGAATATTGGATCTTTTACCTTTTTCAATTGTAAAATGGGCCACACTATGTCTGATTCCATTTAATGTATTGTGGGGATGAAAAATTTGTTTTATTTTTGTTCCTTCATTTCCTTGAATTTCTTCAATTTCTGAAATTTTTCTAGCAGACATTTTCTAGATCATTTCAGTGACCTTTGTTTTAAAGTCCGATTCAAACCAGTCTGTTTTGTAAATTGATTTTTTTGTTGGTAAGATGTTAATTGCAATGTGAGAAAATTGTTTTCTTTTGTTAATTGAGCCGTGTGTATGCATTACTTTTGCAGGAATGTATACAATATCGCCTGAATTCAATTTGGTAGTCTCAGTTTTCTTAATTTTGAATTGTTTTTTACTTGAACCATATCTTCTAAAAATTTCTAGACTTCCATTTCCTTGAGTGACTATTAGAATTTGAGAACCATTGTGTGAATGAAGTTTTGTTCTTGCACCATTTTGAAAATGAACATGATAGATGTCCTGTTCTTTTGATTTTATTTTATTTGAGAGAACCTTCATCCAAACTTTTCCAGTAAACCAGTTTGGATTTACTTTTCTTTGATCTGAATTACCATGAATATTGGTTTTTGTCATTTTAGATTCTGTTCAAAATTTGTTTTTTCTTTGTTTGAAATTCTTTTTCAGTGATAATTCCTGCCTTTCTTAACTCACCAAGTTTTGCTAGAGTTTCTAAATCCTTTGAACTAGTAGCTGCCATTTTTTTTGCACTAGCAATACCTTTGGTAATATTTTTCTCACCTTGAGATTTTAACCTCTCACTTTCGATTTCTGCTTGTTTTCTCAACTCTGCACTCTTTTTCTTTGCCTCGCTTGCAGTTATTTTTCCAAATTCTACTGCATCAGCTAAAAGAGCATCTGCCCTTTTTACACCTTGGTCTACTGCCTCATCAATTGCCTTATCAGCTCTTTTCAAAAATTTTTCAATGTATCCCGGTCTTCGTTTTTTTGTAGCCATCAAAATGTCTTGAAAGTTTCAGGTATTATTACTTTCTCTAAAACGAAATATATTGTATCGAATATAGAATATTTTGAGTTTCAATGGGATTAATGAATACAGATTACGAATCAAAGGTTATTGTTCTTAAACAAAACATAGATGTTGAAGAAGTCAAACAGATGGTTGAAGAAAAGAAAACAAATCTTTTCAAAAAATTGCTAAAAAAACCAAAGCGGGAAGAAGTTCATGTTCATTCCATAAAGTTGTATCATGAAGCAATTCTTATGATTTCAGGAAAATACACAGCGGATTTTTACAGAAAATCTATTCACCCAATAACTGTAGATTACAATGTCACAGAGGTCGTCTTAGGTGATGGTGTTTTTCCAATTAGAACAAAATCTAGCCTTCAAAAGGCATTTTCTGGAAAACGTGGGAAAAATAAAGTTGATTTGGAATTAGAAGAGCACGTGTTTATTGAAAATCAAGATACGATGTATTTTGATCATCATGGCCGTGAGATAAAATTTCCATTCAAGGTTAGCTCAAAAACAGTTGAAAATTATCCAAAAAAAATTCTCAAACAAAATGATGAAAATGTCAAACAGCCTGAAATTACTAGCAAGGCTGCCTTTACGAAATTAAGTGAAAAATTAAAGCGTCCACTAGAGCCTGATGTTAGAGATCTTAATGACGAATTAACTGTTGATGAAATTTCAGAAATCTATGTCCCAATCTATGAAGCTCGATTGATTGGACCAAAAAAGAATGTAGAATTAATGCGAATAGATGCAGTAAGAAAAAAGATTCTATAGTTTTACTAGCCTTCTAAACTGCTCATTATCGTGAAATCGCTCAAAGACTTTTTCTTCTTTAGCCCATTTTCTAATTGTCTTAGGATCTTTTGTTATTGCTTTTTTTAGCAATTCCATTGATTGCCCAATCTCATCTAATGCTGCCTTACTTCTTGCTTTAGCATAAATGACATTAACATTATCTTTGTATTTTTTCAAAATATTATCAAAAATTTCAATTGCTTTTTTATGCTCATTAAGCTCTGCCAATTCAATTCCTTTATGAAATACAGCATCGAGGTGTTGTGGATGAGCTCTTGCAACATTTTGAAAACAATTTAGTGCCTCTTCATGCTTTCCCATCTTGCCAAAAACAATTCCTTTGTAAAACAATGCATTTGATTTCTTTGGTTCTATTTTGATTGCCTCATCCAAACAAGAAAGGGCTTCTTCAAAATCTCCTAATCTATCGTATAGCACTCCTTTGTTAAAATAGGCTGGAGCGTATTTAGAGTCAGCAGAAATTGATTCCTCATAGCATTTTAGGGCATCCTCCAAATTTCCTAGTTCTGCAAGTGCAATTGCTTTATTGTTGTGTGCAGATGCGTCACTAGAATCCATATCAATAATTTTTTGAAAGCATGTAAGGGCATCAGAATATTTTTTCATCTGATTTAGTGCCAAACCTTTGTTATGAAGCACTTCAATATTTTTATCGTCTTGTTTAAGGGCTTTATTAAAAAGTGCAACTGCTGCCTTTGGTTGATTCTTTTGCATCATGGAGACTCCCTGATAGATTAAATCTTCAAGATCTTCATCCTTTCCAAATAATCCCATGATTTAATTTTCTAAAAACCTTGTAATGAAAGTTTGGATTTAATTCAATGATTTAAATTTCTTCATTGCTTCTTTTGCAAATTTTTCTAGCTCATCTTCTGAAACCTGAGTTGGATCATCTGAGGCAAGAGCTTCATTATATTCTTCTTCTGAATTCTGTTCAATTTTTGATTTATCTTTAGCCATTAAGTTTAGCAGGAAGTAGTATGCTAAAAATTTTTTTTAGACTTTGGGCATTCCAAGTAATTTGAATTTACTTGATAATGCTATGACACTAATAATTGATATTGCAAGAATTGCATAGACTATACTTCCAAATTCAGGAATTACGTTTGTTCCCATAATTTCAATCTCTTTTGAATTTGGTTGAATTGGTATTGTAAGCAGTGTATAGTCAGAATGTTCTTCTTTTATAAAATCAGGAACTTGATTATCATCTACCCAAACTGATACAGGTTCCTGAATAAGCTCATGTGGTAATCTAATAACTAACTCATCGCTTTCTGTTTGACCTATAACAGAAAATGTTAATGTTTTACGCTCTGCATCAACTCTGACATTTTTTTCAAGTTCTACATCAAGAATGTATGATACTTCAAAACCTATTCCTGTTTTATCTAATCCTGAAGCTACGTTTTGTAATTTTTTGCTTTGATCAACATCTAGAACTCTAACTTCTCCTACCATCCATGGATGAACTATGCAATAGTAAGGAAATGTTCCAACTTCAGTGAACTGATGCTTGAAAAATTTTCCAGGACCATATAGTCCACTATCAAAGATTCCATCTGGACCTTCTTCGGGAGTTCCAGATGTTACAGTATGTGCAGCAGTATCTGCATTGCCCCAGCTAACAGAATCATTTACTCTAATGGTGACAATTCCTTTAGTATTTCCAGTATCCTCAACTTGCCAAAAATAGGGTGCGTCAGGGCTTGCAGCTCCAGTTGGAATGTTTATCGTATGAGTTGTTTGTGCAAAAGCTGATTCAAATCCTATTGGAATAAGAATACTTACTGCCAAAAGTAGCAATGCTTTTTGCATGATAGCAATCTTCTAGACAAATTAATGAGGTTTACTGTGTTTATTTACTACAACTTTTGGGCAAATAAGACTGAAGATTTGAGCATGTTTTTGATATCTAAATCCGAATGTGCATTAGAAATAGCGCCAAGTTTACCAGGCAAAAAGAATATTCCATCTCTGACCATCATCTCAAAATGATATTTGTGAAGAAGTTTTGAATCACATTTTGCTGCATCTGATGCATTCTCAATTTTATTGACTCCGTTTTTTAGAAAATGAGTCATAAACAATGAGCCTTTTCCAGTAACTACTACTTTACCATCAAAAATTTTGGATAATTCCTTTCTTGCTTTGTTTCCCAAATTATCAATTTTAGAGTAAATTGATTTTTTCTTCTTTAATTCTGATAATGTGGCATAACCTGCTCTCATTGAAGATGGATTTGCCGAAAATGTTCCGCCTCCAACATAAGACCTTTCAGTTTTTTTGTAACTGCTTGTATTTGCATACTCCATAACATCTTTTTTGCCACAAATTACTCCAATTGGCATTCCTCCTCCAACAATCTTTCCCAAAGTAACAATGTCAGGTTCTAATTTCATTGTAGGATAAAGACATCCAAATCTAAATCTGAAACCTGTTACAATCTCATCAAGCAAAAACAATGAATTATTTTTATGAACAAAATCTTGAATTCCTTTTAGATAATTTTTAGTTGCAGGAATGCATCCTCCGCCACCTAAAACCGGTTCGATAATTACTCCGGCAAGATTATTCTTAACTGACTTTAGAATCTGTAGCGATTTTTCTAAATTGTTGTAAGGCAGAGAAACAATTTTTTCATCATTTACTAATCCGCTGCTTTCTTTTGTGGTAAATGGCCAATTTACAGTCTTTAGTAAATCTGAAGTATATCCATGCCAGCCTCCATCAATTTTTGCAATAATTTTTTTCCCAGTATATGATCTTGCCAACCTTACAGCATACATTGTAGCCTCTGTACCGGAGGTTACATAGCGAATTTTCTCAGCTACTGGAACTGATTTTTTGATAATTTCAGATAACTCAATTGTAATGTCATTTACTGTACCATACATCCATCCAGAATCGAGTTGTTTGTGGACTTGGCGTTTCACAGATTCTGGTGCATGTCCTAAAATCAAACTCCAGTGACCCATCCAATAATCTACATATTTGTTAGAATCCAAATCTACCAGAAATTTACCTTTTGCTGACTTTGTGACAAATGGATATGGCTCAAAAAATCGAATATTATGAGATACTCCATTTACATGGAGTCTTTTTGATTTTTCAAAAATTCTGGCAGATCGTTTTGTCTTTTTTTTGTATTCTGAAATGTAATCCATTTGTTTAATTCCCACCTAATCGCCTTTTGATCGCTATTTTAACTAAAGATCGAAATTTTTAGGTATGGTTTATATGTATTTGAAAAGTTTCACCCTCTGCATACGTAACGCAAGAGCGGCGCTTGTGATGAAGTATGGTATTGAACCATTTTATGATTTACAAGCCTCCAGTTACGCATACAATATGAGGATCTGATCATATGATCAAATCTGAAATGTGAAGATTATGTGCATTCCGTCCAATTTCATTAAGTACAATGTACTTCAATAATTCTAAAGTTAGAATCCGGTTGATCCTGCCGGACCTGACT
>JABAOE010000920.1_pt1 | contig 25687 bp, 26 predicted proteins | sample 7062141 | NCBI WGS metagenome assembly JABAOE01 (sample SAMN14538627, study PRJNA623070) | marine sediment metagenome | biome: marine biome [ENVO:00000428]; feature: marine pelagic biome [ENVO:01000023]; material: deep marine sediment [ENVO:00002113] | place: India: Gulf of Khambhat ... | reverse complement strand
GAAAGTACGCGCTGCTCCAACGTTACCGGATCCGTCACGGTCGAATCCTGCCAGCGCGCCTTGAACTCCAGCCGTGCGTCGCTAAGGCCGAGTGAATCGAGCGGCACGGTCGTTTCGAGTATGACGCCCCAGCGTCGCCCGTCACCGATATTTCCCGGAGCTTCGAATTCGTCGGTGAGTGGCAGCAAATCCTCGACGTCCGATATCCAGTGATGAAACGCGGTCAGTTTGATGACGCCCAGTTCGCCAAACCGTCGCTCGTGGCTTGCTTCGGCAATCCAGGTCGTTTCCGGGCTCAAATCGGGATTTCCCAGCGCCAGGTCATCGTCCTGGAACACAGTTGCGCTGACGAAATCGTCGAAATCGAGTTGCGATACTTCCCGCTCGATTCGCAGCCTGGACAGGCTCCCCTGATCCTGCGAATACGTCAGCACAGCCCGCGGCTTGAGGAAGAAGAAGCTCCGTTCCTGATCCGTATCGCCGCTTTGCGTAATTGTCGACTGTTCGGCGCCGAGACCGTAATCGATAACGAATGGCCCCGTCGACCATGTCTCGAGTAACAGCATGTCCCAACGTAGTTCCTCCACGCGAGCATTTGCGCCGGGTACGGGCACCGGCATCGGACCCGCTCCCGAGTCCTCTTGCAGGTCGAACGTGTTGTCCAGGAGATTGAACGCACCTTCGAAATTGATCTGCACGTCGCGGTCGGGCCGCCTTGCCCAGTCGAGTTCCACACGAATAATGCTTTCAGACTCGTCGCTCTCGCTATCGGCTACCCGAACCCGGGTCTGGTTGCCCTGGGTATCGACGCTTTGCTGCGATAACAACTCGTCTTCGTCCTCGCGAATATGAAGAAGTATTACCTTTCCGGTAAGTGTCCCGCTTATTTCCCGCTGCAAGTCGCCGCCCAGCTCGATCTGCAGGATATCCACCAGATCCTTGAATATTTCGGTCCGCGATTCCAGAGCGGGATCCTGTGGCACGCGATGCGAGATATTGTCCTCGTCGAGATTGTTGATACCTATCTTCGTGTTCAGCCGAATTAGGGTTTTGTCGAATCTTTTTGCGGCGATCAGGTTGCCAGTCGCCTGCTCCCGTCGGCCCCTCCTGAGCTCGTCCCTGGTCTCGGCAAGTGAGCCGTTTCCATCCAGCACGTTGACGGTACCCTCGTCGCCAAATGCGGGCCGTCGAAGTTCGAGCCCTGCGTTGTATTCGATCCCGCGCCATAGGTCTGACCGCGAAATACTCGCTGAAGGCGTCACCGGTGACAGATCAATTGTCTTGCGGACGGCCAGTTCCCAGCGGCTCGCCGCAGGCACGTCGTCACTCAGTATGATGCTCGCAACGACCGCCTGCCCCTGAAGGTCGATGCCACGCACCTGGCTGCGAATCAGATCTATGCGTTTAACCGTGCTGGCGGGTATGCGATCCAGAATCTGCGACGGCGTGTCCTCTTTCGCACTCGGACGCCGGTCGTTGATCAAGATATTGCCGACGACATTGCTGAATCCACGATCGCCGCTGCCGTCGTCGAGCTGAAAACCAGGAAGCTGCAGCACCATGTCCAGCGCCGTAATGGGCTGATACCGGTCGAAAAACTCGGGAAGATACTCGACGACCTGGGGCTGACTGTCTTGCGAAAGATCCGCACCATCCGCATTCGGCGGTGGTTGTTGTGCGGCCGCCGGATAAGCGGCCGCGATCAGGCTTACGACGATGCAGGCAATGAACAATAACGAGCGCCACGATCTCATCGCGCGTAATCCTCTGCGCCTTCTCGGCAATGTCATTCGAGAATAACCCGAATTTCGATTCCAGTGCTAAAATGCTGCGCAAACAAACGCTGCGATAAATGATTCGCAGCGCAATTCTCCGGAAACATGGAATATTACACACTGGTATTTTTCGGTTGTCTCGTCGGCATGCAGCATGCCCTTGAGGCCGACCATCTTGCGGCCGTTGCTGCGATGGGCGCGGGTCGTACATCGCGCCGCGCACTGGTCTTGCGTGGAAGTTTCTGGGGTCTCGGGCATACGCTGACACTATTGTCCATTTGCGGCGTGCTGCTGGTTTTCGGCGGCAGCATTTCGCCTCGCGCGGAAGCCGGCCTCGAGCTTGCCGTTGCCTTGATGCTGATGTTCCTTGGTGGCGGTGTTCTGCGCCGACTCTGGCGGCAGCGTCCGCATTTTCACTTCCATCAGCATCGGGACGGCGTGCATCACCTGCACGCCCATGCGCATAGCGGAAAAGTGTTGCATTCGCAAAGTACGCATCAGCACGAACATCATGAACTCGGTCTCGGCCGCGCTGTCATCGTCGGCATGATGCACGGTGCGGCAGGGTCGGCCGGTTTACTCGTACTTGCGGCGGCCGCAGACTCGGTGATGACCGCACTCGCTTATATCGTATCGTTTTCCTTTGGCACCATACTCGGCATGGCCGCATTGTCGTTCGTCGCCTCGTACCCGCTCGGTTTCCTCGAACGCTGTGCCAGCTGGTTCAATACGGCGGCTTCCGCTCTAATCGGTGGCGCCGCAGTCGTCATCGGTAGCCTGTTGCTTGTGCAAAGCTGGGCGGCACTGTGACCCGTGACCTCGATTGACCGAAACAAAAAAGCGCTTAGAGTTCAACTGACGCAGGGCATATCGATCCTGGAGCGCCTCGGCATAATCGATTTCAATGGTCATTTCAGCGTGCGCCTCGGCGATGGAAACATATTGATCAATACCGGAAGCTCGATCAGGAGCGAGCTCGGCCCGCAAGATTTCGTCATCATCGGAGCGGACGGCGAGGTTCCTGAAGGGGCTCCGCGCCCTCCAGCCGAGCTGCCGTTGCACATCGCTTTATATCGGGCGCGGCCGGATATCGAGGCTGTAGTACACGGACACCCGCAATGGTCGACCCTCCTCTCGAGCGCAGGGCGCGAATACGAGGTTACGATGGCGCAGGGTGCGTTGCTCGGCGAGGTGCCGGTATTTTCGTCGCCGCTGTCCATGAACAATGCCGAAATCGGAAACGCGCTTGCCGGACTGCTCGGCGATGGCCGTGCAGCGCTACTGCGTGCGCACGGTTCGGTTGTCGTCGGAAAAGACGTTCTCGAAGCAACCGTGCTGGCGATCTACCTCGAGCTCAATGCCGAACGGCAGGCGCGCGCGGCAACGCTTGGCAAACCGTACGTGTTTTCTGACGAAGAGATAGAAGCATTCCGGAAAGGACTCGAGAAGCGCGGACTTTTCGAAAAATGCTGGAATTACTATTTGCACAAATTCAATTTGGCAGACGTGAAATAGAAGGAGTTCGCGCATGTGTGGCGAATTTGATGAACAAAGTCGCGTAGACGAAGAATTGTTTGACCGCTTTCTCGAGCTCGCAGCTACCCATGGCGTCATGCCCGGAACGCCCGGCAGCGACACGCCGACGGATCTCACGGAACAAAGCGTGCGAACTGCCTACCTCGATCGCCTGTTCAAGGCGGGCCTCGAGCGCGCAGCGAGCGACGCCACGAATCTGCCTCTAGGTGAACGCATGGACGTCCTGGCCGGACAGGCCATCGTCTTCGCCCGCCTCGCAGGATTTCTCGCGGGACAGTTTCCGGCCGAAACCGATCTCTTTCGGACGGTAGTCGGCACGCTGGTAGAAAGCCATAGCGAGCCAGGCGGGCTTGGCCACCGGGGATAAATCCGTTGATATTCGCCCCTGGTCCCGCAATTGGTGGGCCGGGCTCATTCGCGCAAGCTTCGGACCATCACTTTGGCTGTTCGCCGCCTTCGCGGCTGGCATGGGTCTCACCTGTTACATCGTCCTGGGAGCGGAAAGATTCGGCGGTGCCGTGTCTGGCGGATTCGATCTCGTCTGGAATACGCTGCCTCGGGTGACGGCAGCGCAATTCATGGCCGGATTCGTCTGGGCCATGTTGCCGCACGATCGTATTTCGCAGCTCGGCGAAGCCGATCATGGCCTGCGCGGCCTGGTATTCGCGACCGCGGCCGGGATCGTCACACCGGGCGGGCCTGCCTCCGCGTTTGCCTTGCTGGCGATTGCGGCCGGCGCAGGCGCCGATCGCGGCATTCTGATTACGTATATCACCAGCTGGGCGCTCCTGGCCGTGCAGCGAATCATCGTCTGGGACCTGCCGTTCATGGGCGCGGAATTTTCCATGACGCGCTTTGTGGTCTGCCTGCCGCTGCCCATCCTGGCCGGCATAATCGCGCGACGTTTGCCGATTTCGCTCATGCTGGTTGAATCCTTACGCAAACCGGGTAGCGACAAATGACCAATCCCGGCTTCCTGATCATTCTTGGTCTTATGATAATTCTCGGCGCAGCAGCGCTGCTTCGCGGCCACGACAGTTTCCGGCACGGCCTGGTACGGGGCACGGAACAGCTCGTCAAACTACTGCCACGAATGTTTTTCGCACTGGTTGCAGCAAGTTTCCTGGCCATTCTGATGCCGACCGAGTTCATCGGTAAGTTCCTCGGCGCGGAGGCCGGAATCATGGCGATCGTCACTGGTTCCCTGGCCGGCATGATCGTTCCGGCGGGTCCGGCCATTTCATTCTCGATCGCGGCGGTGCTCGCCAACGAGGGTGCCTCTACTCCGGCACTCGTGTCGTTCATCACATCCTGGGGCGTGTTCGCAATGCATCGCGTGTTTATCTTCGAGATGCCGTTGTTGGGACTATCGTTCACTCGGCTGCGAATACTGTCGGGCCTGATACTGCCGCCCATTGCAGGCGGCCTGACATTAGGCGCCATGAGCCTGATTCCGGCATCGTGAGCGACTAATGTCGCCGCGGATGAACGAGATGCTGTATATTTGATAGCTTGCGATCGAGTCCGTCGATCGAAACGGAATTCAGCGAAATCGACAACGAAACAGGAGCTGACATGGTCACAGATTCAATCCCTCCCTCAGAAAAAAAGGAAGAAGTCGTCTGGGAGAGGTGGACCAAGAAGAGAACGTTCGTTCGTGCACTCGAAGGTACGTACTCGGATCTTCAACACGAATTGTTCTCCCAGCCACGTATCTATCCGACTAAAGATCTGAAGTGGAAAGGAGGACCGCAAAACTTCGGCAAGAAGGTCATTAATCCACAGGCCGTGAATATCGCGCAGTCCATCGAATCACATATCGACGCATTTGCGCCAGGCGGTCACGGCCAGAAACACGGCCACATGAACAGTGCCGTATTTTTCGTGCTCAAAGGGAAAGGGCACGACGTTCACGACGGTGAGAGATTCGACTGGGAAGCCGGCGACGCGATGATCGTCGAGAACGGTTGCGTGCATCAGCATTTTGCCGATGACCCGGATGACGAATCGATCGTGCTGATAATGAAAGCGAAGCCGTTGTTCCTGTTCATGCACCTGATCTTCCAGAAGATGGTCGTGTTTCCGCCGAAAGAGCCGGTTCCCGGACATGAGGATTACGAGCCGCCGAGCTCGCTTTGATCATCGTCGACAAGCATATAAACAGGAACTTGATTCAATGACTAACAGCAATTCATTCGTCAGTCCCATCGAGCGCGAGCGTGCGCGCAGCGATGTTACGGCGGATTTTTACGCGCAAGCACTGGAGTCATCCAGGGAATTTCGCAAGGAATACAAGGAACGGACGAAGGTCGTCAAATGGCACGACATGCCGATGGAACGTACCGCCGACGGACTGATTAAGCACATAATCAATGAAGGCATGAACACGGTGGAGTGCTGCATCGATGTATACATGCAATTCATTCCTGCCAATGGGGCCACCGGAACCAGCCGTCACCTTTCCGAAGAGATTGCGTTCGTTATCGAGGGCACCGGTCACGATCTGCACTATGACGTCAGTTTCGCTTGCAAGGACGAATTCATCTGGGAGTGGGAAAAGACCCCGAAGAAGTACGAGTGGGGACCCGGTGACTATATTTACGTGCCACCTTATTGTGCACACAAGCGCGTCAATGATGACAAGGAGAACGAAGCGCGCGTCGTCGTCATGAACAGCCGCATGTTGAAACCGATGGGATTCGACTGGTTCGACCAACTGGAACCGGCGGAGGGATTCGAAGACCTGTGGGTTCCGCCTGAAGACTGAGCATGCGAATCTCCAGGTTTGCCGTGCCGTTGCTGGCTGCCGCCGCCTTTGCTGCACCCTTGTCCGTCGCCGATACGGATTACTACCAGGGCAATAATGTCAGTTATATCGTTTCGACAAACGCAGGCGGTGGATACGACGCCTATGCTCGTCTTATCGGCGGCTACCTCGAACACTACCTGAATGCCGATCATGTCATTATCCGCAACGTCCCCGGTGCCGGTCATATCGTCGGCGCCAACACGCTCGCGCGATCCAAACCTGACGGCCTGACAATCGGCACATTCAACGCCGGCCTGATCTACGGCCAGCTCCAGGGCAAGAAAGCAATGCGCTTCGATCTGCGCGATTTTGCCTGGATTGGCAAGGCGGCGGGCGAGCCGCGCGCGATCGTCGTATCGACGAATTGTCCGATCAAATCCATGCAAGACCTCATAACGACAGAGGAACCGGTTATCTTCGCCGGCGCGGGCATCGGTTCGGCATCGTACGCGGACACCCGCTTACTTTCCGAGGCCTTGGACCTGAAAATCAGGATCATCCCCGGCTACGACGGCACCGAAGGGGAAATGGCGATGATGCGTGGGGAAATCTGCGGCCAAGTGGCGTCGACGAGTTCCGTGCAGGGTTTCGTCGAAGCGGGCTACGGCACGTATATTCTCTCGATTGGTGGCGAAATCGACGGCGTGCCGAATGCGATGGAATTTGCCGACAATCCACGTGCCAGGGAGATTGTCGAACTGGTAGGTGCACTGGCGCGACTTGGACGCATCACCGCCGCGCCACCCGGCACGCCGGAGCAACAGTTGAACACCTTGCGGCTGGCATACCGGTCTGCACTCGAGGACCCGGCATTACTCGCCGAGGCGAAACAGAAAGGGCGGCCGATCGAACCGGCTTTTGGCGACGAGGTAAAGGAACTCGTCGTTGCTGCTCTCGATCAGACCCCTGAAATTATCGAGATAATCAGAAAGGCGTTAGGCACCGACATCCGCTAGTCGGGCGAGACGCCGCTTTGTCGTTGCGGGGGAGACAACATGGAAATTGGTGGGATCTTCGCGTCACTGATGAACGTGGTGGGTTCCCCGTATCATTTTTTCCTGCTTCTCATCGCGGTGCCGGCCGGCATGTTTTTTGGCGCTGTTCCCGGCCTTGGCGGCAAGCTCGGGATCGTACTGGCAATCCCCTTCGTATTCGGCATGGATCCGCTGGCGGGTGCTATTTTTCTTATCTCGATGCATTCCGTCGTGCACACGGGTGGCGCAATTCCGAGCATTATTTTCGGTGTTCCCGGCACCGGCCCGGATGCGGCGACCGTTGTCGACGGCCTGCCGATGACGCGCAAGGGAGAAGCAGGCAGGGCCATCGGTGCCGCACTCGGGGCCTCGGGTGTCGGCGGCGTCATCGGCGGTCTGTTCCTGCTGGCGATCATGCCGCTGTTGCGGCCGGTAGTACTGGCTTTCGGCCCGGCGGAGTTTTTTCTGCTCGCACTTTTCGGCATTTCGTTCATCGCGATGCTGTCCGGAGACTCGCTGGTAAAGGGTCTGATCGTCGGCCTGTTCGGACTGATGATGGCCTTCGTCAACCTCGATCCGCAGACCGGCACACAGAGATACACCTTCGACCTGTTGTTCCTCTGGGATGGCATCGACATCATCACGGCAGTCCTCGGAATCTTCGCCATCCCGGAGATGATCGCGCTCGGCATTGCCGGAGGCGCGATGGCGGGCGACCGGCGACAAAGCGCGAGTTACGGACTCGGTGGCGTCCTCCGCGGCATCGGCGATGTAGTACACCACTGGGTCCTGACCATACGCACCTCGATAATTGGCGCTTTCATCGGCATGATCCCGGGCCTCGGCGGGGATGCCGCCTCGTGGATCTGTTACGGCCATGCCGTGCAGACATCGAAAACACCGGAGCGCTTCGGCAAGGGCGCCGTGGAAGGCGTGATCGCACCGGAGACCGCGAACAATTCCAAGGAAGGCGGTTCCTTGCTGCCGACCTTGTTCTTCGGCGTTCCGGGATCCTCGGGGATGGCGATACTGCTCGGCGCGTTCGTGATGCTCGGTATTCAGCCAGGACCGAGTCTTGCCCTGACCGGAATGGACATCGTGTGGACGCTGATCTGGGCCCTGATGATTGCAAACATCGTTGCAGTGATCATGTTCTTCGCCGTGGCGCCCGCATTCGGATACCTGAGTTATGTCCGTGGCGCCTTATTGATCCCGTTCGTATTCACGCTCACCTACCTCGGTTCTTACTTGAGCCACCGCGCTTGGGAAAACCTCGTGCTGCTTACTCTGCTCGGGGCACTCGGATACTTCATGAAAAAATACGACTGGCCACGGCCGCCTTTCGTGATTGGCCTGATCCTGGGACCGATCGTCGAGGAATCTTTCCATAAAGCTACGGCACTGTGGGGTGCGGCATTCCTGTTGCGGCCCGGCGCATTGATCATGATGGCATTGATCGCCTTCAGCTTCGGCATTTATTTGTGGCGGATGCCCGGCAAGCCCGACGCCGACGCGGAGCATCACTATGAAGTCTAGAACGCTCGTTAGCGGTCCGGCACTGACCGCCGTCGTGATGCTGGCGATTTTCCTGGCGATGACGCTCATGGCGTTGGGGTTTCCCGAGAAAGCGCGTTTGATGCCGCTACTGGTCGGCATCCCGGGCTCGGTCCTGGCTATGTTCCAGGTTTTCAAGGAGCTGCGCACACCACTCGACGGCACTGAACGATCCGAAGCAGAACGAGCTGCGGCACGATGGAACGAAGCGCATATGTTCATCTGGCTGCTGCTATACTTTTTCGGGATTCTCGGATTCGGATTTATTTATGCGGCGCCGTGCCTCGTGTTCGGTTTTCTGTATTTCGCCAAGAAGGAATCCTTGAAGACTGCAGTAATCGGCGCCGTGGCGACCTGGGCAATCCTCTACGGATTGTTCGAACAGGCGTTCGAGATTCCGCTTTTCGACGGGCTCGTCGTCGAATGGCTCCTGGATTGACAGGCGATGCCAATGGATAAGCGCTTCAAAATCACTGTCGACGGTCGACAACATGCGGTCACTGCGGATCCTGCGATGCCGCTTCTGTACGCACTGATCAATGATCTCGGAAAGAGGGGGCCGAAGTTTGGCTGCGGCCTCGCGCAATGCGGTGCGTGTACGGTGCTCGTGAACGGTGCAGCAGTTCGTTCCTGCGCGTTGCCGATTTCCGCGGTCAGCGGAGAAGTACGCACGCTCGATGGACTGGGCACCGCAGATAATCCACATCCCCTGCAAGAAGCGTTCATCGAAGAGGAAGCCGGGCAGTGCGAGTACTGCATCAGTGGCTGGATCATGAGCGCAACCGCACTCCTCGAGGAGAATCCACGCCGCAGCGACGAAGAAATCCGGCAGGCACTCCGTGGGCTGAAGTGCCGCTGCGGTACTCACATGTCGATCATCCGTGCGATCAAACGTGCGGCCACGGAGATGGCGGGATGAATGTCGCACGGCGGGACTTGCTCAAAAGCACGGGAGCGTTATTCGTCACGATGAACCTGCCCGCGGCTGCCTGGCTCGGCGCGAGCGATGCCGAGGCTCGTTCGCTGACCCGCAATCTGAATCCTGCGGAACTCGATACCTGGCTCGCCATCGATAGCAACGGGGTCGTGACCGGCTACTGGGGCAAGATGGACATGGGCCAGGGGGTTGATACCGCCATCGCCCAGATCATCGCCGAGGAGCTGGACGTTGGCGTCGATAAAGTCAACATCATCTTCGGCGACACCGCGCTGTGTGCCGATCAGGGTGGCGCCAGCGGCTCGACCGGCGTGCAGCGTTCGGGCGTCGCCTTTCAGGCTGCCGCCGCGGAAGCACGGCTGGTGCTTCTGGAGAAAGCTTCCGCGGAGTTAAAGATTGCGGTTGCGGACTTGGACGTCAGCGATGGTGTGGTTCATGCCAAGCACGATCACAGCAAATCGATCTCCTACGGCGAGCTTGTCGGCGACCGTTTCTTCGACGCGCCGATCGAGTGGAACGGAAAATTCGGTAACAGCCTTGGCCTCAAAGGGCGCGCCACACCGAAGGACCCGAAAGACTACAAGGTTGTCGGCACATCTGTGCGGCGAAAAGACATTGCCGGCAAAATCCTGGCGACGACCGGTTATCTGCACCACGTCAACGTGCCCGGTCTCTTGCACGGGCGCATGATACGCCCGGATACAGCAGGCGCGCGTGTCAAATCGGTAAACAGAGATTCGGTCAAGGATATCCCCGGAGTCCAGGTGATCATTGAAAAGGACTTCGTTGGTGTGGTTGCTCCCAGGGAATGGGATGCCGTCAGGGCTTCGCGAGCCCTCAAGGTCGAGTGGGATGAGTCCGACGTCGGTTTCCCGACCGACTCCGAACACTTGTTCGACTGGATTCGCTCCGCCGAACCAGCCATGTCCAAAGTCGAGCTTGATGAGGGAAATGTCGACGAAGGTATTGCCACGGCGGTGGAGACCGTGTCAGCCGAATACGAATGGCCTTTCCAGAGTCATGCGCGCATGGCGCCGGCCGCCGGCGTCGCCGATGTGCGCGACGACCACGCGGTCCTGTGGACCGACTCGCAAAAACCGTATGACACGGCCAAGGGCGCCGCGCGACTACTCGGCCTGGAACATGTTAGAGCTATCTGGATGCCGGGCCCGGGATCCTATGGGCGTTCGGACGCCGGTGATGGAGCGATGGACGCGGCCGTATTATCGAAGGCCGTCGGCGCGCCGGTACGCCTGCAATGGATGCGCAACGAGGGACATGCCTGGGATCCGAAGAGCCCTGCCTCGGTCATTAGCTGTCGCGCCGGACTCAACGCCAACGGCGAGGTATTCGCTTACCACCACCACATCAAGGGCTTCTCGCGCAGCGACCTGAACTCGCGCGAGAACCACCCGAGCGAAGTTCTGGCCGGGCACCTGCTGGGCCACAGCAGTACGCCGCGGTGGAACATGCGCACGCCGGATGATTCCTACAAATTTCGCCACAAGCGATACAGCTGGGATGCCCTGCCCCCTCTTCGCGCGCAGGCGTCGCCGTTGCGCACGGCACATTTTCGCGACCCTTATGGCGCCGAAGTCCACTTCGCGTCGGAATCTTTCGTTGACGAGATGGCCATGGCCAGTGGCACGGATCCCATTGAATTTCGTCTCGAGCATGTCACGGATCCGCGAGATGCTGCCGTACTCGAGGCAGTGCGTGAGATCTCAGCCTGGCAACCGAGGAGGTCTGCACGCAAGCAACGGGAAACAAACGGTAACTATGTCGGAACCGGTATCGCCTACGCACGGCGCAACGGCGCCGTCAACGCAGTCGTGGCCGAGGTCGAGGTCAACGCGAACTCCGGCCATATCTGGATACGCCGCATGTGGGTCGGCGCCGACTACGGGCTGATCGTCAATCCGTTTACGCTGGACCGGACCATTGAGGGCAACCTGTTACAGGCAGCGAGCAGAACCCTGTACGAGGAAGTCAGGTTCAATCGCAGCATGGTCGAATCGGAAGACTGGCTTTCGTATCCGATTCTCGATGCTACGGATGCACCCGAAGAAATTGAAATAGCGCACATCAATCGACCGGATATCGGTCCGCGCGGCGCCGGTGAGCCGACGACTCGCGTCGCACCACCGGCGATTGCCAACGCGTTTTTCGATGCGACCGGCGTGCGCCTGCGACGCGTGCCACTCACTCCCGAACGAGTCAAAGCCGCGCTAAGTCATATTTAGAAACGCTGGATCGCCAGCAAGCCAAATTCAGGCGTCAAAAAGATTTCTCTTCATGCGTTCGACGTATGAACGAAATTGCCTGATTTCCTTTTTACTGAATCCCTCAGTGGCGATGCTGTTCACTTCGAATGCCAGCGGCAGCAATTCATCACGTAACTGGCGTCCTCTCCGAGTCAGATGAATCCTCACCTTGCGCCGATCTTCTTCGTCCTCCTTGCGAACAACCAGGCCATCATCGACCATGCGACGGATTGCAACGACGGTCGTCGGTGCCGTCATGCCGACCCGCCACGACAGATCGCCCTGCGCGAGTCCGTCTTCTTCCCAAAGTTCGCGCAGAAAATACCACTGTCCGAGTCCGATACCGCGAGGTTTGATGCGCGATTCCAGCGCCCTGGAGAAGCTGCGGTAACAGTCGCGCAGCAAGTATCCAACGCTTCGGCCGGGCTTGAACTGGAAAGCCTCGCCGGATTCATGCCGCAGTATCGTCTTGCCGGAACTTTTCGGAATAGCCATCAGGGTCGTCATCCTCGTCACTGTGGATCTGAGTTTTCTGCTTGCAAATACGAGATTTAGCACATAAGTGGCCGCTCCAACAGCTTGACGAATCCTGAGAAATTTGTTAGATATCTAACTAAATTTACCTAATTTCAAGGGTTTTTTTTATCGCTCTCGCTACGCCGTTGCGAGAATTACGGATATCTAGAGCCGTGGCGGCGAGCGAAGATAGCGGGCATGCAGTCCGCCGCGCAACGATTCACGGGGTGATATCGGCAAGCCAAAGTCGCGGCTCGAAAGCGGGAGGTATCGTGAAAAGACTCGTTATTGGTATGACCGGGGCGACGGGCGCCATTTTCGGGGTCCGGCTCCTCGAAGTGCTGGCGGACGCCGAGGTTGAAACTCACCTGGTCATCAGCAAATGGGCACAGCGGACTATCGAACACGAGACCTCCAGGAGCCTCGAGGACATCTGCGCTCTTGCGACCGAGGTCCATGGCCCGGGCAATATGGGGGCCAAGATTTCCTCTGGGTCATTCGCGACGGACGGTATGGTTGTCGTTCCGTGCTCCATGCGCACCGCTGCCGCAATCGCGCACGGCCAGGGCGACCACCTGGTTCATCGTGCCGCGGACGTCATTCTCAAAGAGCAGCGCAAACTGGTGCTCGTTGCCCGCGAAACACCGCTGAACAACATACACCTCGAAAATCTGCTCAAGCTGTCACGCATGGGCGTAATGATCCTGCCGCCGATGCCAGCCTTCTACAACATGCCGGAGACGCTGGACGATATGGTCAACCACGTCGTCATGCGAATTCTCGATCAATTCGACATCTCGCTTGACCTGGTCAAGCGTTGGGACGGGGAGATGCAACGTACTGCGTCGAGCGTCCGTTCCATAAAAGCAAAAGAAGTTTAGAACCCGATACGAACGAACCGGAGAGCAATCATGGCCGCGATCCCCGAGAAAATCTTTGCCAGTACCCGCGATATCAGTAGCCTGCGATCAACAATCGATTGGCTCCGTGCCAACGGCGATCTGATCGAAACTGAAAAGGAAGTCGATCCGGACCTCGAAATCACAGGGTTGCAAAAACACCTCGACGGCGGCCCGCCGATCCTGTTTGAGAATGTCAAAGGAAAACCGCACGCCCGTGCGATTACCAATCTGTTTTCCGACATTAACGTCATCGATCGAATGTTTGGCTTCGACGATCCGGTGGATCGGACGCGCAAGATCGCGGCAGCCTTCGGCAACCCCCTGGACCCCGTTGAGATCAGCCAGGACGAAGCGCCGTGCCAGGAGCACATCATCACCGACGATCTCGATGTCAACAAATGGATCACGGCCATACGACATACGGAGCTCGAGAGCGAATTGACGATAGGCTCCGGTATTCGATGCGTTGTCGGCGACTATTTCGACGGTGGTGCAGATCTCGGATACAACCGCATGAACTTCCGCTGGGGGAACATCGGCACGTTCCAGATCTCACCCGGCTCGCATATGTGGCAGGTCATCACGAAGCATTATCGTGACGAAGAGCCGATCCCCATCACGATGTGTTTCGGCGTACCGCCGGCGTGTACGCTGCTGGCCGGTGCCGGCTTCGACTATCTCATCCTGCCTAAGGGCTGTAACGAGATTGCCGTGGCCGGGGCGATTCAGGGTGAGCCGGTCAAACTGGTCAAGGCGCGCACAGTCGATGCCTGGGCGATCGCCGAATCGGAGTATGTCCTGGAAGGATACGTTCACCCGCGCGACAAGCGATATGAAACGGCCGAGTCAGAAGCGGCCGATGTCCAGGGCCGTTATCACTTCCATCCTGAATGGGCTGGGTACATGGGCAAGGCCTACAAGGCGCCAACCTTCCATGTCACAGCCATCACCATGCGCAAGCCGGAGTCGAAGCCGGTGATTTTTCCGCTCGGTGTACATACGGCCGATGACAGCAATATCGATACAACGGTGCGCGAGGCGGCGATTTTCGAGCTTTGCGAGCGCTTGCAACCAGGCATCGTTATCGATGCACACATTCCTTACTGCATGACTGACTGGGGCGGCTGCATCATTCAGGTCAAGAAACGCAACAAGATCGAGGAAGGCTGGCAGCGTAATTTCCTGTCGGCCATATTGTCGTGCTCCCAGGGAATGCGGCTCGCTATCGCCGTCAGCGAGGATGTCGACATCTATTCGATGGACGACATCATGTGGTGCCTGACCACGCGCGTGAATCCACGCGCCGACATTCTTAACCCGCTGCCCGGCGGCGTCGGCCAGACGTTCATGCCCTCGGAACGGCTGACCGCCGGGGACAAGCAATGGACTGCGTCGAATACCGAGTTCGAAGGCGGCATGGGCATCGATGCGACCGTACCCTTCGGCTACGAAAAAGACTTTCACCGGCCTGTGTACCCAGTCGATAAGGTCGACCCGGCCGACTTTTTCACGCCCGAGGACATAGCCAATGCCAAGTCACGGATGCATGGCTGGTTATTGTCGCTGGCGCGAACCGGTCGCTAGCAACGTGCAATGCGGGCATCATGCTTGGTGGCTATAAGGTTCTTGACCTGAGCGATCGCCTGGGCTGGCTGGCCGGGCGAATTTTCGGCGACCTCGGGGCCGACGTCGTCAAAGTCGAACCGCCGCGAGCGTCCCTGGAAGACGCAGACTGGCGTGCGTTCAACGTGAACAAGCGACTCCTGCGGCTCGACCTAGCCAGCCACGCTGGCCGGGAGGCGATCGAACGCATGATCGCGCAGGTCGACGTATTGCTCGAAACCGCAATGCCGGGTGACGCTGACAATGCATGGCTGCAACCGGAACTCGTCGCCCGACTCAATAGCAGGCTCGTGCATGTTTCTATCACGCCGTTTGGACGTGACGGGCCGCGTGCCGAATGGCGCGGCACCGATCTCGAGCTCATGGCCGCGGGTGGGGCAATGTCGATGGCCGGGCGTCCCGACGGAGCACCGCTGCGTATATCAGTTCCACAGGCGGGTTCATGGGCCGGCGCTCACGCCGCGGCCGGGGCACTGGTCGCGCTGAAACATCGGTCGGAAAGCGGCGAAGGCCAGCATGTGGATGTGTCCGCACAGGCCTCAATTGTCGTCGCACTGGCTCACGCGCCGGCTTTTTTCGACCTGTTGGGTGAAACTCCGACCCGTGCCGGGTCGGATATCACGGGCCGCTCCGTCAAAGGCGCCAATTATCGAGCCTTCTGGCGATGCAAGGATGGGTATATCAATTTTGTCGTTTATGGTGGCCCGGCCGGGCGGCGCACCAACAAGGCACTCGTCGAATGGATGGGTGAAAAGGGAATCGACCTCGGACCGCTCGCCGACATTGACTGGGACAAGTTCGATCCCAAACTCGCGACGCAGGCGGACGTGGACGAAATCGAGGCTCCGCTGGCGGCGTTTTTTGCAAGCATCACGAAATCCGAATTTCTGGAAGGTGCGTGCCAGCGTGAAATGCTAGGTTACCCGGTTTCGACAGTTGCGGATGTTGCCAACGATCCGCAACTCGATGCGCGCGCGTTCTGGCAGGATCTGCCGCTTCCGGAAGGCGGCAGCGAAAGGCACTGCGGCACTTTTTTTGTTGCAGACGGTTTACGTCCTGCAATTCGAAACCATCTGCCTGACAGCAGCGGGGAAAGTGTAGAAGTTCTAGCAGATTTCGGTTTCTCGAGCGGCGAGATCAAGACCTTACTCGGTCGGCAATCGGTGGAGGCCGCATGAGTGACACACCGCAAGCGCTGGCGAACGTCAACGTCGTCGAATTTGGCGGTTACGCCGCTGGGCCACATATTGGCAAGGTGCTGGCCAATTTCGGTGCCACAGTCGTGCATGTGGAATCCCACACCCGCCCCGACGGCTTTCGACTCGAGTATCCGCCATTCAAGGACGGGATAGCCGGCCTGAACCGCGGCGGTTGTTTTGCCTTGTTCAATGATTCCAAGTACGGCGTGACCTTGAATTTGAAAAACCCTGCAGGCCTCGAACTCGCGAGGCGGCTGATCGATTGGGCCGATCTGGTCATCGAGAACATGCGCCCTGGGGTTATGGCCCGAATTGGCCTTGGCTACGATGAAGTCAGTCAGACCAACCCCGGTCTCGTTATGCTCTCTACCTGCAACATGGGTCAGACCGGCCCGCGTGCTGATACGCCCGGCTTCGGATCGCTGTTATCGTCGCTTGCCGGCTTCTGTGGCGCGACTGGCGAGGCCGACGGGCCACCGATGCTGCTATACGGCCCTTACATCGATTTCATTGCATCGGTCATGGGTTGTTCGGCTGCTCTGGCGGCAGTGGACAGGAGTCGTCGCAATGGCAAGGGAACGTGGATCGATATCTCTCAGTACGAATGTGGATTGCATTTCATGGCTGCCGCAATCTATTCGTACTACCGCGACGGCGTTATTGCCGAACGATGTGGTAATGCCGATGCAGATGCCGCACCGCACGGCGCGTATCAGTGCCGTGATCAACGCTGGCTCACCCTGTCCTGCAGGTCTGATGCTGAATTCACGGCGCTGGCGAATGCTCTTGACGGCGGAACTATGGCTAAAGATGAGCGGTTCAGTTGCATCGAGATGCGACGCCAAAACTCGCAGGAGCTTGACCGGATTCTGGCTGATGTCCTGCGCAGCCGGGATGCAGAGGAGACGGCCGAGTCTCTGCAGTGCGTCGGGGTTGCCGCCTATCCGGTTAATACCATCGCCGATCTTTTCACTGATCCGCAACTTCGCGAACGGCGAACCTGGCGATATCGCATACACGAGGAAATCGGCGAGCAGGCTTACTTGATGCCGGGTTTCGACCTGGCATCGACTCCGGGTGACGTTGATCGCCCCGCACCGCTACTCGGCGGCGACAATGAAATTGTCTTCAAAGATTTCGTCGGATTGAATGAGGAGCAGTTTCAGGCGTACGAGGCAAGCGAGGCATTCAATTGAAAGCAACTGTGAAGCTCACTGAGGCCGAATTGAAGGATGCGATTCTCGAAGAGTTGCGGAATCACAGCGTGCTGACCCTTGCTACGGTCGGCGATGCCGGGCCACATGCCGTGTCTTTAATGTATGCACACAAGGACTTCGATCTTTACTGGTTGTCCGATCCTAAGACGAAACACTCCGAGCAGCTCGCGTATAATGGCTCGGCAGGTATAACGATTGCCAAACAGCAAGAAGATTTTCAGAAAATTCGCGGACTGCAGATAGAGGGCAACGGGTACCGCATTACTGATCCGGACGAAGAAGCTATAGGCTTCGAGCTCCTGGTCGCAAGATACCCGTTTTTGAAACAGTTTCAGAGCGGCAAACTGGCCCGGCACCTGGGCCTTGCCGCCGTTTATGCATTCCAATCAACGAAATTGATATTGATCGATAATTCACGGGGCTTTGGCTTCAAACAGGCCCTGGAACCGGGGGAGCGATCAGGCCGAGCCGTGAAACCGGTTTGAAGCGAGGAGCAATTTGATGACTAAGACAAGTACGGTTCCTGCCGGCGGTATGAGTAATTCCCTCGGCACCAAATCGGGTGCCGTTACACGTGAACGAACGAGTAGTGACGATCCAGTCGCGTCGATGCAACCAGACATTGCATACCGCGACCTACGCGACTGGCTGCGCGCCGCGGAGAAATTGCAGGAGGTTGAAACGGTCAAGGGTGCGAATTGGCAGGAAGAAATCGGCATGGCGGCCGAAATGGTGATGCACAGCGATGACGCCCCCTGCATCGTCTTCGAGGACATTCCCGATACCTTGCCGGGCTCCAGGGTGCTTATCAACTTCTTTGGCGGTAGACGCAAAGCCATGACCCTTGGCTTCCCGACCGATTTGTCGAAACTGCAACTCTCCGAAGCCGCGCGCTGCCATTATCTGGCCACGTTGCCGCAAATTCCTCCACGCTACGTCGAAACAGGCCCGGTTCTCGAGAACGTCATGCAAGGCGATGAGGTAGATGTCACCCGTCTGCCGACTCCACACTGGCATGAAAAAGACGGTGGCCGTTACATCGGCACGGGCAGCTATAACATCACTCGCGATCCGGAAGACGGCTGGGTCAACTGTGGCACCTATCGGGTGATGATTCACAACGAAAAGCAATTGGGGTTCTATATCTCACCCGGCAAACATGGTCGAATCATGCGCGATAAGTACGAAGCGCGTAATGAGCCGATGCCGGTCGCCATAGTCGTCGGCGGCGATCCCTTGAGCTTCCTGATGGGCTGCAGTGAGGTACCGTACGGCACTTCCGAACTGGAAATTATCGGCGGAATCCGTGGCGAAGCGGTAGACGTAATCGAAAGCAAAGTTACCGGGCTGCCGATTCCGGCGAATGCCGAGATCGTGATCGAAGGATTCGTCGAGCCCGGAAATCGTCGTGCTGAAGGTCCGTTCGGCGAATGGACAGGATATTACGCGAGCGATGTTCGCGACGAGCCGGTTCTCGACATCAAGTCGATCTACTACCGGAATAATCCGATCATATTGGGTTGCCCGCCGCTGCGACCACCCGACGAAATTTGTCGTTATCGCGCGATCGTACGGTCTGCACTCTTACGTGAAAACATAATGCAGGCCGGCGTGCCGGACGTGACCGCTGCCTGGGCCCATGAATGCGGAGGCGCCCGACTGCTGCTCGGCGTTTCCATCAAGCAGCGTTATCCAGGTCACGCGGCACAAGCCGGTCACATTGCGGCTATGTGTCACGTCGGTGCCTATTGCGGCCGTTATGTCGTTGTCGTCGACGACGATATCGACGTTTCAGACCTGGAGGAATTGATGTGGGCAGTCGTGTCGCGTTCCGATCCGGCGACGTCCATCGATATCATCAAGAATGCCTGGTCGACGCCACTGGACCCGCGCCTGGAACCAAATATGCGGGAAGAGGGTGACTACACCAATTCGCGTGCGATCATCAATGCTTGCCGTCCCTGGCATTGGCGCGATAAGTTTCCGAAGGTAAATATGCCGAGTCCGGAGCTGGCGAAATTGGCAAAGGAAAAATTCGGTTACCTGCTCCGCTGAGACGAGTTAGCGCTGCTAGAATCCGTATTTTTTCCAATTCGCTCGCACTTGCGCTAAGTGTTCCCCTGGCGGCAGTGCCATCGGCGGATACTTGTGCTTTCTTGTCGCATCAATCCCGATCTTGCTCGACGTTACGCGGCTGGCGTCCAGCTGCGGGACATCCTCCGCCGCTTGCGAGGGATCTAGCCGAATTGCCGGCGTGTCGGGCGCGAACATGATGTCCTTTTGTGGTTGCACTCGAAAGCTCAGCGCCCAGTCGATCATAAAAGGATCCCGCACATCGATATCGTCATCGACCACGACGGTGAATTTCCCCAATGTAGGATCGACGGCCCAGGCTCCGAACATGACCTGCTGCGCCTGACCCGGATACTCCTTATTAATAGAGATCGCCAGGTATGCGGACGCCCCGCCGGCGTGCAGCAGGTGCACGTCTCGTACAGGTAGCTTCAGGTCGAGCAGATGCCTTCGTATTGCCGCTTCCCTTCCGAACCCCCGAATCGTGCTCGATTCGCTTGGCGGCATCTGGCTGAGAAACGCCTGATAGATCGGGTCATGCCGATGAGTTATTGCGGTGACGTCGAACACGAATGACTCGGAATGCGGCCCCATGTAACCGGTGTATTCACCGAATGGCCCTTCCCACTCGAGTTCGTTCTTGCGGATAAACCCCTCGATTACGATTTCCGCATTGGCCGGGACAAGTAGATCGACGGACTTCGCCCGAACCACGGGCACCGCCTCTCCCCGAAGCCCCCCGGCAATCGTCAGTTCGTCGGTACCTTGCGGAATCCTGGAAACGGAACAGATTCCGACGCTGGGGTCTGTGCCCAACACGATGGCGACAGGGGTATCCAAGTCACGTTCGTTATGCATTTGTACATGGTTGCGCCCATGCTGCACGTGAGCCATAAACAGTCCAATCTTCCGCGATTCCTTGACTTGACAACGATACGTACCAATATTTTGGATGCCCGTTTCAGGATCTTTCGTAAATACAAACGGAGCAGTCAGATACGGCCCAGGATCGTGCTCGACTGTCCAAACAGGAACGGGAAACTTTAGCAGGTCCGCATCTTCCCCCAAAAGTATTTCATCGTGTACCGGTGCGGCCTTGACTTCTTCGGGCTTGATCGGATTGCGTAACGCCCGCGTCCAGGTGTCAGAAATATCGTCGATCCCCTCTGCCCCCAGAGCAAGTGCATAGATTTCGCGTGATCCACCGAGCAGGCCAAAGGTAACCGGAATATCGAAACCCTTTACGTTTTCAAACAACAGTGCGCATCGCTCGTCCTCCGGAACACTTTGGAAATTAACCCGTCCTACCGCAGCGATTTCCCAATCCTTGTCTACCTCTCGCGTTATACGTTTCAGTTTCCCACGCTCCTCGAGGACCTGCAGATAGGCGCGCAGATCGGTGTAAGGAAAATCTATATCCGATTTCGAAGCGTCCATTGTTTGATTCCTCTCATCATGCCTCCAGCGATCGTCGGTAGAGGCTACTATGAGTCGTTCTTTTGCCGGGTGACTGAACGACCTTACGCTGTCGATTGTGTTCTGAACCTAGGTAATTACCGCAATCGCCAGCCGAATGTCCGCACAATTCTCTGCCGACTATTCGCCCGCAAACTCGCCATCGGCGCATTACCGCTCACCCGCGCATAATCGAAAGAAATTCGCTCGCTTATTAATCGGCCGATTCGAACGCAACCCTGCCACCGACCATTGTCATCACAGGTTTCAACTGGTGGAGATTCTCTATATCCACGTCGAGAATATTGCCGTCGAATACGACCAGATCCGCCAGCTTGCCTACTTCTAATGAACCGACTTCATTGTCCGCGCCAATAAACCGGGCAGCCCATCGTGTCAGTGCAAGCAAAGCTATTTCGCGATCGATAGATTCGTCTTCGGCTATGACCCGCCCAAGGCTGTCGACGCGTGTCACGGCTTTTTGCAAATACCAGGTCGGGTATGCCCTGTCGTCTCTCGGTTCTGTTCCCTCAATGTGGAACGGCACTCCGTGCTGGAGCAGTGAGTTCAGCGGTGCCAGTCTCTCGAGACCCTCCATGCCGTGCTGTAACTCCACAACTTCCGTAAGGCCAAGCTCTCTTGCGCCTCTTTGATTAATAACGTTTCTCAGGCTTACGCCGAAACGAATCAGGTCTTGCAGTTGCGGGTGAGATTCGTAATACGCGAAAACTTCAGGTGTCCAGTCGATATTGTGATCGAAACCCTGCGGTCGCCAAAGTTCTTTCACATAGAGATTGTCTTGCTGTTCGGCTTCCACGACATTCTGCATCGCTAGTCGAATCCCTTCACTGCCCATGTTGTGAATGCCGGTCACGTTCCAGCCGTGCTGCCGAGCCAGAAGCACGTTGTAGTAATCTGTCTGTGTTTTCTGTACCTCCGTCAAGTCGTCGTGGCTGAGGCCCGTGAACCACTCGGCCGTCCAACGGTTAAAACCGTGCAGTGAGTCATTCAACCCGGGAACGATATTGGTTTTCGGTTCAATCGTCAGCAAACCCGTGGACCCGTCCGGTGTTCCCGAATGCGGACCGACCGAGGCACCGACGATGGTTACCATCGGACCGCGTTCATCAGTCAGCGAAAAATCGACCAGGTTGCCGATTCGCTTGAGGTATCTTTCGCCTTGGGGGTTCTGTCGCAGAAAATCGAGCCCCGGATACACTCTTATAGCAAGGCTACTGCCATCGTCTTCGTGAAACAGGCGATTAAGTACCGTCATCGTCGGCGCACTCATATGGCCCGTGGCCAGGGTGACACCGTGCCGCGCATATTGCGCCAGTGTTTCGCGCGCGTTGGGTAGCGCAACTTCATCAAACCACGCCGCGCTCGGCCATGGCCTGATCTCGCGACCGACGAAACCGGTAAATTGCCCGCCAACCTTGCCGGTATAACTGCCGTCTGCGTGACGATCCAGGTGGATATGATCTTCCGGAAATCCTTCCTCGATCGCCAGTTCGATCATTGCCGAATTAACTAGGCCCTCACTGCTTTCCAGGTACACGATCATCGGCGTATCGAGCGCAATTTCATCCAGCGTAGTGATGTCCCAGTTCTGATCGGCGGGCCCCGACCAGGAATCGCTCAGATTGAAAAATATCGGCTCACCCGGCGACCCTTCGCGTCGAACAATGTGGGCAAGCGTCGCGAGCGCTTCGTCAATCGTTTTTCCGCCTATTCGCGGATAGGTTCGACCACCCCACTGGGTGTCCTTGAGAATATCGCCCGCCGGCACTGCGTTATCGCCGTCATTGTAGATAAAGCCAGGCGTCACGGACCTGCCGCGCAAATCGATTCGCCGCGTGTCCGGGCCGGCAAGTCGACGAATTTCCTCGTTCGATCCGAGCGCAAATACCCGGCTTCCGCGCACCGCGAGCGCTTCGGCGACCGTAAAATTCTGGTCATCGTCCGCAGTTAAAACCTGCCCGTTATAGAAGACGAACTCCGGATAATGAATCAGTTCCGGAGGCACATTCTGCGCAGACGCCATCGTCGACCATGCGTGTGAGATAAAAGTCACGATAAAAAATAAATAATGTTGTTTCATACAAATTACCTTTTGCTACCCGCGGCTCACGACAGGACAAGAGTCTATCACTCGCCGAACGAACGCGGTGCGCTCGGAAATACTACGGCGATTCGTAACCGTCGTTGGAAACGCTCGCGACGCCGAACAGGTAGTAATCGATGATGATATTTTCCAGCGTATAGGTGTCGACATCAGCGCTGCCGCGCTGCAGAAGATACTCTTCTTCATGATCATCTTTCTCGTTTGATCGTCTGGTTCAGTCGTGCTTGATTCTCGGGTGTCGCCGCTTTTCCCATGCACTCAATACGCGACGCGCGAACAGGCTGTCCTGGTCGCGAACATAGAAATAACCCATGAGGGCCGCCAGCAAAGCGCCCGCTGCATTGATCATCAGGTCGGTCATCGTGTCATCCAGCCCCGACTTCTGCATATTGAGCCCGAGCGTGAGATCCGCCAGGAATTCGAATATTTCCCACAAGGTGCCGACGGACACCGCGAGCGCGAAGGTAATCGTGGCCATCCAGCCCGGTCGAATGCGAATGCGGTTCGTCATGTAAAACACATAAATCCCGAGAAAGCCGATTAGCCCCATCGTCAGTGCGGAGAGCCCGTGCAGCGCGAGGTCCCACCACCAGATTTTTTCGTAAAAGTCCTGGGCTTCGCCGAGCGCAAAACTCGCATACAGGAGTATGCTCGTGATAAGCGTGAATTCGACCGGCAAGGTCAGTTTCAGGCGGCGCTCGATCATTGCCGGCGCGAATGTCAGCAGCAGGACCACGGCACCCGAAAATGCACCCAGCCAGCGTCCTTCGAAGAAAGCGCTGACCGTGACGACAAAGATACCCGCCTGCAACACCAGCGCGATCGCCAGTTCGACGCGATCTACCCAGGACTCCGCATCACGCTGATCTGAATCGTCGTGCATGGCTCACTGCCGTTATTTGCCGAATATCTTGTATTTCTCCAGCGTCTCGGCTTCCGTGAGTCGCGGATGATCGCCGGCCAAGGCATAAGCGTCGGGTTTGCGATCGATGAATATTTCCGATGCGAGAACGAAATCGGACTGGTCATCAAATACTCCGACACACATCTCGTATTCGTCCGTATCAAGGATTCGATAATAAAGATGAGTGCCGCATTTGTTGCAAAAGGCACGCTCCGCCCAGTCGGAGCTTCGATACTTGCTGATGTGCTCAGTGCCCGCAAAAGTCAGACCTCGTGCTGTCGTCGTGATGAATATCCCGCCAGACACGCGCTGGCACATGCGGCAGTGACAGGCGCCGATTTCCGGTTCTACCTGGTCCGCGGTAAAGGTGATCGCGCCGCACAGGCATTTCCCGCTTTTCATGGCATCGCTCCTTATCCGTGCCTAGGACCTGATCTCCCAGATCGATTCGATTTCCACCGCGGCGTTCAGGGGCAGCGCGTTTGCACCGAGCGCGGCTCGCGCAGCCAGTCCCGCCTCGCCGAATACTTCCCGAAACAGGTCGGACGCACCATTTACAACGCCGGACTGGCCGGTGAAGTCCGGAGTACAGTTGACGAAGCCGCGGATCTGCAACGCCTTGACGACCCGGTCGAGATCGCCGCCGCAAGCCACCCGCAGCTGGCTGAGCACCCGCAGTGCAGCCAGCCGTGCCGCCGCATAGCCCTGTTCGACAGTCAGGTCACCGCCGACTTTACCGGTGGTCGGCACGTCGACGTCCTGTGGCGGGATGTTGCCGGCAATGAATACCTGCTTGCCGCTGACGCGATACGGGACGTAAACGGCGACCGGACCCGCGGGTTCGGGCAATGTGAGGCCGAGCTCTTTTAGTCGAGCTTCCGCGCCCGAGCCTGATTGCGCCGTTGCCGATTTCGTGAAGCCGAGCGCCACCGAAGCAATGCCTAATATCTCGAAAAAAGATCGTCTGTTCATTCTTTTAGTCCTTGGGGTAATAGGGAACCTTGTCGCCCTCGAAGGCTTCCATTTCGACGCGAACTTCCACGTCAGATGCCAACATCCAGTCCGGTAGCGGATTGACGCCATATGCGCGGTTGTCAAGGGTTGCGATAGCCGTAAATCCCACGTTGTTTATCTCGTAATAGGGATGCATGACTTTCTGGTTGTAAGTCACATCGAAAGTGATCGGCAGGGTTACTCCCTTGATCGTAAGGTCACCGGCCATCTTCGCCGTCTTTACATCGATCTGTTCGATGCGCGTGCTCTTGAAATGCATATACGGATGATTCGGGGTGTCGAAGAATTCCGGGTTCGGCATCTTCTTGTTCAGCTCCGGGCTGAATGTGTCGATGCTCGCTACCGGCACCGTGACTTCGACACTGCTGTTTTCGAAATTTTCCTCATCGAACATGAAGCGAATATCGTGCTCGATGAAGCGGCCACCATAGTTCGACAAGCCCATGTGGTTGACCGTGAAATAGATTCTCGTGTGCCATCTGTCGGGCGTATACAGCACTGGTTCGGCATACGTGACAATTGATGCCGCCATGCATACTACGATAGCCACCAAAACGGCTATGCTAGTCCTGCTCACGTCGATTCCCCCTCCGGGCACGATTGCCGTGTTATAGAATTCCGCTGTCTTTGCGAGTTGTTAGCGTGAAATCTCTGCTGAAGCCTCTGGACCATACCAAAATTCGTGCCTTCCTTGGCGCGGCGCTGGGCACCCTGTTATTGCTCGGCTCGCTGGCGCTGCATGCCGCCACCAGCCATCCCGTATACGGCCGGCAAGGCGTGGTGTCAACGGCGTCCGCGATTGCTTCCGAG
>JABAOE010002130.1_pt3 | contig 25697 bp, 31 predicted proteins | sample 7062141 | NCBI WGS metagenome assembly JABAOE01 (sample SAMN14538627, study PRJNA623070) | marine sediment metagenome | biome: marine biome [ENVO:00000428]; feature: marine pelagic biome [ENVO:01000023]; material: deep marine sediment [ENVO:00002113] | place: India: Gulf of Khambhat ... | reverse complement strand
TCTTCAATAATTTCTACATGTGCATTTGTTACAGGATTAAGATGTGCTAGATAGATACAAGTCGTCAATTGAATATCTAATTAATTTGTCCTATTTCAATGAACTCAAATTTAATCTGGGGACGATGGGACTTGAACCCATGACATCCAGCGCCCGAGGCTGGCAGTCCACCAAGCTGACCAACGTCCCCGATGTATGACTATGGTGTTTGGTATTATTTTTTTAGAAAAAGAAAATGGACCGGGAGGGATTTGAACCCTCGATCTCACCCATGCCAAGGGCGTATCCTACCAGTCTAGACGACCGGCCCAAATTTTCAGAATAAAATTCTGAACGAATAAGATTTTTACAAATGGTTATTAACGTGTAGCTAAACTTTGAAAATCTTCGAAAATAATTAACAGAAGATATTTAACCATTACAGATTACACAGATCGAGTGGTAGTCGACAACAAAGCAACCATTACCTACATTCAACTATTAAAAGAAGACTTAATGATAATGCGGTTGGTTCCAAATGATGGCCAAGTTCCTGATTACAAGGCAGGTCAATTCATTACGATTGGTTTACCAAATCCTACAGAAGATAATAAGATTGTAAGACGAGCATATTCAATTGCGTCACATCCTGAGAATCGAAAATACATTGAACTAGTTATTAGATGGGTTAGAAAGCCCATTCCCGGACGATTAACAACTCAGCTTTTCAATGCGAAAGTTGGAGATGAAATTAGCTGGATAAAGCCCACTGGTGCTGCTCTTAACATTAATGACAAAATGCCTGACGGAAGTAAAGATACTAGACGAATAATCTGTATTGGTGGTGGTACTGGACTAGCACCTTTTGTTAGTTTTGCTCAACATCTTCATGCAGTTGGTGATAAAAGAGAAATTGTTGTTTTACACGGTGCAAGTTACGTTGATGAATTAAGCTACAAAGAACTTCTCAGTGATTTAGAAATGGATAGTCTTGATCGAGGAAAAGATCAATGGAATTTCAAATATAGGGCAACAATCAGTCGTCCTCAAGAATGGTTTAACAGATCTTGGGGTGGTCAAACAGGTAGAGTAGAAACCTTCTTGAGACCTAAAGAAAGCGGAATGTCTCCTCTTGAGGAATTAATTGGTGAAAAAATTACAAAAGATAATACTATTTTCTATGTTTGTGGATGGCAAGGCACTATTGATGGTGTAATGGACTTCATGAAACCAAAAGGATTTGTTACAGAGCATGACAAACGTGAAGATGGAAGCTTTGAAGTCAAATACGAATCATACGGTTAAACTTTAAGAATTTATTTTTGCCTGCAGTAGTAATTTTTCTATTTCAACATCTTTATCTTTAGATAATGCATTAATTTCTTCACTAGAAATTTTTCCACCTATGTCAATTGCAGCTTTTAGGGCACTTTTTTTTACTTCAATATTTGAATCATTAAAACAATCATGGATTTCTTTACTAGCTTGTTTTGCTTTGAGGTATCCTAAGGCACCTAAAGCACAGGCTCTAACCATACTACTTTGATCTTTTGTAAGTTCTACAATTTCTGACACCGAATCTGAGTTCCTTCTATTAGCAAGCACTAATGCTGAAAAACCTCTGATGTTTTTGCTTTCTGATTTTAAATTATTAATTAAAGAATTCGAAATATCGTTTTCATTTAAAACAAGTGAGCTAAATGCTTCTCCTCTAACCTCAATATCTGAATCATCAAGCTTTGAAATTATCTTATTGATTGTTTGAGCATCATTTGTATTTGATAAAGACTCTAAAGCAAGAATTTTTTCTTGTTTGGAGCCGTCTTCTAAAATTCTATTTGTTTCATTAGACATATTACATCAATGGACTCTAAAACGTAAAAAATTTTCTTAATTTCATTTTTGAAGCCAATATTCTGATCTTAGCTTTAAATTATCGTGAGTGCCTCAATCTCGCATGACAACCGAAAACAGAGACACAATATACATTGGCAAAAAACCACTAATGGCGTATGTAACTTCTACGCTTATTCAGTTGGCAAACATACCATCCGTACGCATTAAGGCAAGAGGGATGAGCATTGGACGAGCAGTTGATGTTTCGCAAATCATCTCAAGAAAAACCGAAAATGCAGGATATGCAATTGGTGAAATCAAAATAGGCTCTGAATCATTAGAGTCACAAGACGGCAAAACAAGAAACGTATCCACAATTGAAATCGAAGTAAAGAGAAAGTAATCTCTTTACCTGGATTTTTTCTTTTTATCTGATGTTCCGTATTTCTTTTCTAATTTTCTAAATTTTGATAATTCTACAATGTTATTGAATTCATCAAAATTTACTAGATTTTTGTTTAGTCTTGACGTTGTACCTGATTTTTTTAATTCCTTTAAAATCTGAATAGATGCAAAAGTATTAGCAAATAAAACTGATAATGGATATAGAATTATCTTAAATCCCATTTTTTGTAATGCTGAAGCTGAGCTAATTGGAGTTGCTCCTCCTTCAATCATATTTGCAACTAATGGAGCTTTGATTGATTTTCCAATTTTTTTCATTTCATTGATAGTTTGTGGAGCCTCTACAAAAATCACATCTGCTCCAATCTTTTTATAATATAATCCTCGTTCAATTGCTTTATCTAATCCTTCTGTAGCCCTAGCATCAGTTCTTGAAACAATTATGAAGTCTTTGCTTTGCCTAGCATCAATGGCAGCTTGCAATTTTTCAGCATATTCTTCTTTTCTAACTACTTCTTTTCCTTTCATATGCCCACATCTTTTAGGCCATCTTTGATCTTCAAGAAACATTCCAGATGCACCTGCTGCCTCTAACTCACGAACTAATTTCCATACTGATAATGCATTACCATAACCAGTATCTGCGTCTACAATCACTGGAATGTTTACTGCTCGGCAGATTCTACGTGCATTTTCAACAGTTTCTGTTGAACCGATGAATCCATAATCTGGCATCCCAAAAAGAGTTGCCGATGTACCATAACCTGTTTGAAACATGGCATCAAAGCCTGATTTTTCAGCAATTTTTGCACCAATTGCATCAAATACACCAGGTATAACTAGAGGTTTTTTACTTTTTAATAACTGTCTTAGATTTTTCAATGTAAACTGTAGATGAAGTGAAATATTTATGATTTAATCGATTTTGATCTGCTTAGCTTTTTTGGCATTAGCTTGTTTTTCTAGCTTTTTTAGTTCTGACTCTAGAAATTTTTTGTATTTTGCTGTTTCTTCTTTTGTCATATTTGTAACATTTGAACTTAAGATAGCCCCCATGTTGGAAATTCTTTCTAAAATATCCATAGCTGCAAATCTGCCAACATTTCCAATTCTGAATAGCACATCTAGCTGTTTTTTGACAATATCATTTACTGCATCGAGATCATCTGCAGTAGATCTACCTTTACGGGTAATCTGGTATTTTCCAGAGTTTGTTTCTTCAATTAATCCTTCATCTAATAATCTGCCAAGTAGAGGATAAATCAGACCTGGTGAAGGCTTCCAAATTCCCTCACTTTGTTTTGCTGCAGCATCGATTATTTCCTTTCCAGTATGTGGTTTCTTTTTGAGTACTTCTAAGATGTAATATCTAGAAAAACCTCTTGGCACTGAGCTTCCAACTCTTTGAAGCCATGCAGAAATCATCACTAGTGATATCGCTAGCGATATATATTAATCATTCTATGAATTGAACAGTCGATCTTTTAGAATACATATTTAACCGAATCTTAGAAGCTAAAATGAAGGGACATGACAAATTCTATTGAATTTGATTTACTAATTATTGGATCTGGTCTTGCAGGACTTAGAGCTGCAATAGCAGCTGCAAAAAAAAGTTCCAAAATTAAGATCGCTGTAATTTCTAAAGTACAAGTGATGCGTTCACATTCAGTTTCTGCAGAAGGTGGAACTGCAGCAGTTCTTTTTGAAGAAGAAGGAGATACAATAGAATCTCATATTTATGATACAATTAAGGGAAGTGACTTTTTAGCTGATCAAGATGTAGCTGAAAGACTTTGTAAAGAAATGCCTAATGAAGTCTATCAACTTGAACATTGGGGAATGCCTTGGTCAAGAAGAGAAGATGGAAGAATTGGTCAACGAATGTTTGGTGGTTATAGCTATCCAAGAGCAACATATGCTGCTGATAAAGTAGGATTTTTTGAAATGCAAACGTTGTATGATACTTGTCAAAAATTTGATAATATTGAATTTCTAAACGAATGGTTTGGAACATCAATTATCCATGACGGCCAAAGATTTTTGGGCATTACTGCAATTGAGCTTTCTAGCGGCACATTCTATTCAATTAAAGCAAAAGCATTGATTATAGCAACTGGTGGAGCTGGAAGAATTTACAGTTATTCAACTTATGGTCTTTCTTCAACACCAGATGGAATTGATATGGCATATCGAGCTGGCATGGCTCTCAAAGATATGGAATTTGTACAATTTCATCCTACTGGAATTTTGCCGTCTGGAATTTTAATTACAGAGGGTGCTAGAGGTGAAGGCGGTTATCTACTTAACAATCAAGATGAGAGATTTATGAAAAGATATGCTGCTGGAAAAATGGAGCTAGCTCCAAGGGACATAGTTTCTAGAGCAATCATGACTGAGATCAATGAAGGCCGTGGATTTGATAATGAAACTGGTGTAAAATGCATGAAACTTGATTTACGACATTTAGGCGATTCTTTAATCAAAGAAAAATTAGGCGCAATTAGAGAGATTTCTTTAAAATTTTCAGGAGTTGATCCTGCACAAGAACCTCTCGATATTAGGCCAGTTTGCCATTACATGATGGGAGGAATTCATACCAATATCGATGGGGCAACTGAGCTTCAAGGAGTATGGGCTGCAGGAGAGGCTGCATGTAATAGTGCTCATGGCTCAAACAGATTGGGAGCAAATTCCACCTCAGAATGTATTGTATGGGGAAAAATAACTGGCGAATTAGCAGTTGATTATATCACAAATAATCAACATATGACTCCATTCCCACATCATCTTGTAGATGCTGAAGAAAAGAGAATCTATGATGGAATATTTCGAGGAAATGGTGATGTAAATCCATACGAAGTTAGACAAGAATTGACAGATACATTAAATGAAAAAGCATACGTATACAGAAATGAATCTGACATGGTTGCTGGATTAAAGAAAATTAGAGAACTAAAAACGAAAACTTGGAAACATGTTGATGATAAAGCAAAGGAATACAACACAAACTTTACAAATGTTATGGAACTCGATTCCATGTTTAGAGTTGCAGAAGTCGTTCTCATTGGCGCCATTAACAGAAAAGAATCAAGAGGTGGTCATGCAAGAACTGATTTTCCTAAAAGAGATGACACTAATTTCTTACATCATACACTTGCATATTATGATCCAACGGAGCCAATAATGAAAAAACATCCAGTTACAATCACTAATTACAAACCAGTGGAGAGAAAATACTAGATGGCAAACATAGATGAAAACAAAGAAGGAATCAAAGGAATGGCAAATCCCACAAGGTATGGGATTGAAAGAGTTGCTTATTTGTTAATGAGATTAACTGGTCTTGGATTACTGGCATATTTTATTGGCCATATTTACGAAACTAGCATGATTTTAAAGGGCGAGATGGGATGGGCTGAAGTTTTAGCAATGACTCAAACCACAGAAGGCCACATTATCTTAGCGCTTGTAATTGGAATGAGTGTCTTTCATACAGTAAATGGAATTAGAGTAATGTTGGGTCATGGAGGAGTGGGAGTTGGAAAACCTGGAAGACCTGATTATCCATATCCTGCATATTCTCAAAATGCTCGACATAAAATCACAATCTATTCTGCAATTGTATTGGCAGCAATTGCAATGATGTACGGTTTTGCCGTAATGTTTGGTGAGTAAAATGAGAGAAAGTCATATTATGAAAATTCATTATGGAACCGCCATAGCAGCAGTGGCTTTAGTTGCAGTTCATATTTTATTTAGACTAACTCAAGGTGGTTTTGCAGAATCTCTTGAATATGAAAACGTAATTGCAAACTATGAATTTTTACCTTATGCGGGAATGTTAGAAATTATTTTGATTTTAATTTCAGTTCATGGCTTTAATGGTCTGAGAGTTGTTCTTTTAGAATTAAAACAAGGTTCACAATATGAAAAATCCGTAACTTATGGGTGCTTAGCTGGAATGGTGATACTCATTCTATATGGATCGAGAACTATTTTTATGACAAGTATGGGAATGGTGTAAGATGACTGCTGAAAGCGTACAATTATCAAATGAAGAATCAGGATCAATTCTTTCTTCTACAAATACTATTACTCTTCGAATTGCTCGTTCTAATCCAAACTCAAATACAGAATCAAAATTTGATGAATTTAAGGTTCCATATCAAAAATGGACAACTGTTTTAGATGCAATATTAGAAGTAAAAAAACATCTGGATCATTCAGTTGCTGTTCGATATTCATGCAGACAAGCATCATGTGGTTCTTGTGGAATGAAAATTAATGGAAGACCTTCCTTAGCTTGTTTTACAAAAATTACTGAGCTTAATTCTGATGTAGTCACGGTTGAACCAATGAATAATTTTCCAATAATTCGAGATTTAGCTGTTGGTTTTGATCGTATGTTTTCAAATCACAAGAAAATAAAACCATTTATAATCAATGAAGAATCAGAGATTAGTCCTGGAACAAAAGAATTCTTACAATCTCCAGAAGATGTAGAAAAATACATTCAATTTTCTAGCTGCATCAAATGTGGTTTGTGTAACTCTGCATGTCCAACAATGGCTACAGATTCATCATTTATTGGTCCTCAAGCTTTAGCTCAAGCATATCGTTATGTGGCTGATAACCGAGATAAAGGAAAAGATGAGCGTCTAAAAATAGTCGATGATTCTCATGGCATTTTTAGATGTCATTTTGCTGGTTCTTGTAGTCAAGTATGTCCAAAAGGTGTTGATCCTGCTATGGGAATTCAATTACTTCGAGGATATCTACTTGGATTTAGAGATTAATTACTTGGTTTTTTAGGATTTGGGCTATTGTTTACTTGATTATTGATTTGCTCAGCCATAAAATGATTTGAGACATTAACTTTAACATCATCAATTCCATCAATTTTCAATAAATTATCATGAATATCCTGACAAATTTTAAAACCAAATACCGCTGGACAAAATGGACTTGTAAGATGTAAGTCAACTTTCACATCAGAATTATTGATGTCTACTTCATCAATTAACTCTAAATCTGTAATAGTTGTGTTAATCTCAGGATCCACAATCTTAGATAACTCGTCGAAGATTTTTACTCGGAGTTGTTTAACATCTTGGGTCATGGGCGAAAAAGCGTCTATGCTATATATAACCATTCTAAATCCTATGGTTGATGTATCGCTCTCGTATGGGTAAAAAACTAGATGATATTACCCTAAACTATGTTTCATCTATTTCAGATGATGTAGAAATTGCATTATATGACATCATTGGAAGTCAGGCACATGCAATAATGCTTTATGAAAACAAAATACTAACAAAAAATGAAACAAAAAAAATTCTATCAGCTCTTGAAAAACTAAAAAAAGAAAAATTTGAAAAAAAATCCAACTCTGAAGATATTCATGAACTAATTGAATCCCTTGTAATTAAAAATGCAGGACTAGCCAGTGGTGGAAAAATGCATACTGCTCGTTCAAGGAACGATCAAGTTTCACTTGATATACGCATGAAAATTCGTGATGATATCAATACATTATGCAAAAATTTGCTTGATACTATTGAAATACTTGTTTCATTAGCCCAAGCACATCACAAAACTGTAATGCCACTATACACACATTTACAACAAGCTCAAGTAGGTGTATTTTCTCATTATCTTTTGGCTTATGCAGATGCTTTGTTTCGAGATGTAGATAGGTTATATGCAACTTATGGACGTGTAAATGAAAATCCACTTGGTGCAGGACCAATTGGGGGTACTAGTCTTCCTATTGACAGGAAAAGTACTTCAAAAATGTTAGGCTTTCATGGCATTGTTGAAAATTCAATTGATGCAACAAGTACAAGGGATTTTGTAAGTGAATATGTTGCAGCTGTAGCAATACTTATGACCACTCTCAGTAGGATTTCTGAAGATTTTGCAATTTGGTCTACATCTGAATTTTCATTTATTGAATTATCTGATGAATTTACATCACCTTCAAGTGTGATGCCTCAAAAGAAAAATCCCGATATGCTTGAGCTAACTCGTGGAAAAACTGCACAAGTAATTGGAAGTCTCACAACAATTCTTTCAACTGTGAAGGGTTTACCCTCAGGATACAATCGAGATTTACAACAAATCAAATCTTCCATATGGAGTACTTCAAAAATTTCCATTAATGGATTACTTACTTTCAAACTCATGTTGATGACTATAATTGTCAATAAAGATAAAATGAAAAAAGCATCTGAATCTGGAAATTTGATCGCATTAGATTTAGCTGAAAAACTTGTTCAAAAAGGAATTCCATTTCGAACAGCGCACAAAGTGATAGGAAAACTTGCTCAAACTGCTAGTGAATCAAAAAAATCACTCTCAAAACTTTCTCCATCAGATGTTAAATCTGCAGTAAAAGGAACAAATGTTGATTCTAAATTTCTATTAAAGTTACTTGATTCAACATCAATTAATTCTTCTTTACAAAATAGGACTTCACAAGGTTCTTCTGGAATTTCTGAACAAAAAAGAATGATTGCGGATCGTATGAAAAAAATCAAAGTATACCGTCAAGGAACAACTAAACGAGAAAATGAGGTCAAAACAACTTTAGATACTCTTGCAAAAAAAGTAAGAGTGCTCACAAAGTAAAACTAAATTTTTTATTCTAAAGGAAAATCTACTCCACAATCAGGACATCGTGCTCTTTTTCCTTTGTATTGTGGATTAAAATATTCATTAATTTCTGCATTACAGTTCCAACACATGATTTTATTATCTAGTGCCAATTGAAAAACTATAGACACTTTCTAATTACATCATTTAGAACTTTAGAAAAACTTACTGATTGATTTGGTTTTTGAATCTTACAAGACCCAGACCATTTTTGTCATTACAAAAAATTTTTTTTTAAAACGGACCCTGTTCGTAATTGTGCCATAGAAGTAGGCGGGTCTGGTGGGATTCGGACCCACGACAACCGGATTAAAAGTCCGGTGCGCTACCTGGCTGCGCCACAGACCCTCTGCCAACTTGCTGGTAGTGTATAATTTAGTCTTTTACAGCAGTTTTTGTTTTGAAGGAAAGTTTTAAACTAGTAAATTTATTTTGAATAGCCGTGCCCTTGTAGTATAGCCCGGTCTAGAATTCGGCCCTGTCACGGCTGAGACGCGTGTTCAAATCCCGCCAAGGGCGCCATTATTTTATTTCAACAAAAACATCATTTAGAATTTTTTCATTTGCAGCAGCAATAAATGATAATCTTGTTTGATAACTAAGATCTCCATCTAACGGTTCTAATTTTTCATTTAACATTAAACCACCAGCTTCTTTTATCAACAAATATCCGGCTGCCATATCCTGAACTCTAATTTTTCCTCTAATGTCAATGAAAATATCGATTAAGCCTCTTGCAAAAAGAGCCATTTCAAGTGCATTTGCTCCAAAATGTCTTGTATGATTATGACTTTTAAGAATTGGTTGCAATTTTTTTACTTGTTCCGGAGTTGCTCCTGAAAGATTAATTCCTACAATTCTATAGATAGGTTCCTTTTCATGAACATGAATCTTATTTTCATTTAAGAAAGAACCCTTTCCTTTTGATGCCCAATATTGATCCCCAGAAGAAAGATCAATTACAACCCCATCAGTAATTGAACTAATTTTATTTTCGGTAGCAAATGCTAATGAGCAGCAAAAAAATGGAACTCCTCTTACTGCATTAGCAGAACCATCAATCGCATCCATTATCACAAATCCCTTAGGATTAGATGATAGCTCTACCCTTCCACATTCCTCACCTAGTACAACACATTCAAATGAAATTTCTTTAAGATAATCTAAAACGGTTTTTTCTGCTATAATATCTATATTTCTTGAAATATCTCCCCCTGCCCCTCTGCCAAAATCTCCGGCTGCATCTGACGTCCCAGCCAAATCTTTTACATTTTCATATACTCTTTTAGAGGCTTCTCTAAGAATTTCTATTACTTCCATATTCGATTTGATTTTTTTCGTAATTTAAGTGAAAGAATAAAAAATTACTTTAAAGCATAAATAACTATAAGGGTTTGAGCGTGTGTGAGCGGTAAAGATCAATCTGTTGTCAGCAAAGAAGCATTAATGACAACAAAACCTGGAAAACAAATCATCAAACAAGGATTATTCAAATCTAAAGGCTACAAACTATTCAACAAATACAAAGAAGAAACTGAAAACGAATTTCAAAATTTTGCAGAAAGATTCACAAATGATTTACTTAAAGAAATAACTTCTGACTCTAATCCAAATCTTACACAACAAAAATTTGCAGAGGAGGTAGGTTCTAAAGAAATTATTTTAGAAGAATCTCAAATTGCTGACATTAAATCAAAACTTGAAGATAAAGAAGTCCTAAAAGACCGAGTTTTACGAATTCTTAATTCAAATTTTGTAAAAATGACATTTCCTGTATTTAATGCACTTTTTGATGCAGCTGCTGAGTTTTCAGGAAATCATGACCCAGAAATGCGACAAAACATGGTTGATGGTCATATTATTGCAATTGATCTTAGTGAACCTATGGATAGAATTGTTGACAAAGATGAAGACCTTGATTATCTTGATGATTACAAATTGATGAATCCATACATTCTGAAAATTGCTCGAGACAAAATCTCTAAAGGAGGCCAACAAGTTTTACAAGAATTTGAAGATGGTTTCAAAGATGCAAGAATTGGACAATATATTGATACTAAACTAAAAACAAAACCACTTTCAATTACAGAAGAAGAAATGAATGAATGCTACAAAAAATATCGAGCAGTTATGGGTACTGCAGGAAGAAACATGGCTCTTGCAAAAAGACCACTTGGAGAAATTTTTTATTTAGGAATGGCAAGAGCTGCCGAATGTGTTGGATGTGGAAACGAAATTGAAGATACTATCAAAAATCAATTTGTCAAAGTTCCTTCATGGCCTCTATATTATACACTTCTAGCAGATGATGTAAAGAAAGGATTTGAATTAACTATGGAAAAAAGTACACTATATCTCAATGATGCACGACTTGCATTACAACTGTTACCAGATAGTTTTTCACATAAAGAATTTCTAGAATTTCTATTTCTTACCGTAGAGCACTACAATCATTATTGGTACAGCAAATTACAAAAAGCAAACATTTGGTCTACTCTTACTGAGAATCTTCCAAAGTGATTAACCTTGATGTGGTCAGAAAAACATAGGCCTCAAAACATTATTGATATGGTAGGAAATGAAGAAGCTAGAGCTTCATTTGTAGAATGGTTTGGAAAATGGAAAAAAGGAACAAAACCACTTTTATTAGTTGGACCTCCAGGAACTGGAAAAACAACTCTAGCAAATCTTGCAGCAAAACAATTTGGTTATGATATGATAAGTCTTAACGCAAGTGATGTTAGAAATAAAAATCGAATTCAAGAAATTCTTAATCCCGTTTTAGGTAATGCTAGCATTCTTGGAAGACCAATGATTTTTGTTGATGAAGTAGATGGGATTTATGGAAGGGCAGATTACGGTGGAACTGAAGCATTAATTAAAATTCTAAAAGAGCCAACTATACCAATTATCTTAGCAGCGAATTCAGAACTTTCTACAAAAATGAAAAGCATCAAAAAAGTTGTAAAGACTATTCATTTACGTCCTTTACCTCCTAGACTAGTTCAATTATTCTTACAAAAAATTCTAAAAATTGAAAATGCCAAAATAAGTCCTGGTAATTTAATTAAAATTGTTAGTGAATCAGGTGGAGATCTAAGATCAATAATTAATACTGCACAAGCTTTGGTAACTGGATTTGAACCAGCTACAGAAAAAACTTTTGAAACTTTAGATGTTGAATCTGCAATTAATGCATTTTTCAAAGCAAATTCTATTGATGAAGCAAGAATTGTTCTATATTCTCTACGAATTGATCCTCGTGAAAAAATTAATGCGTTTTATTCTAGTGTAATTACTAGTAATATTTCTAAAAATGAAATGGATAGAATGCTACAAATCTTATCAGAAGCCGATTTGTTATTTGGAAAAATTATGAGGACACAAGAATGGAGATTATTGCGATATCTTGATGAAATATTAATTGAATTGTTCAAAAAAGATACTACCATAAGATATTCCCAATACAATTTGTCATGGCCATTACTTAATAGACTTAGATGGGATGGAAAAAATATTAAATCTCTAGCAACAATTTTTGCAAAAAATATGCACATTTCAAGAAGCACTTTTGCCTCAATTTATTTTCCTTACATTTTATTTTGTTTGAAAAATAAAAAATTAGAATTAGATCTTGAAGAAAACTTTGCTGACATTTTAGAAAAGGAGATTGAGAATTTAGCATGAGCTGGAGAAAAATTACAATGAAGTTTGCAGGTACTTGCATTGTATGTAATAACAAAATAGAAGCAAATGAAATGGGGCTTTGGGCAAAAGGATTAGGGGTTAAACACGAAAAATGTGCTGAAATAAAAGAACTACAATGCATTATTTGTGGAAAATCAGCAGGTTGCTCAAAATGTGAATATTCTGAAGATTGTAATCTAGAATCAGTTTCACAGCTATGTATCTGTAAAAGATGTAATGAAAGTGAAAATCCTTTTGATGCTTATCAAAAATCAGTAAAAAAGAAATTTTCTTTACTTAACTTAAAAAATTGAAACTTAAGGCCAATAGCGGTCGTAGATTGGCGACAGTTCCAATTACGTATGGATTCTATTTTTAGTATTTAGATCATACTGATCATTTCTACGTGAATGTTATATGCAAAAATTTTTATTTTCTCATTATGAGTGCATTAGGATGGAAATGCTACCGATGTGATTTGATATTTAAGCAAGAATCTCATGCTCTCATTCACAAAGATATTACAAATCATTCTTCAAGACAAGTCTCAAGAACTGTATGAAAATTTGGAAAAATAAAATCCTGATCCCATTTTCTTAAAATCTACTCTAAAACCTTAAAATTTAACATGATTTAGGTAATGACGTTGGCTGAGGAAAAAGGAGACGAACCAAAAAAGAAACGGGGAAGACCAAAAGGCACTAAATCCAAGCCAAGCACTGAAACAAAAGAAAAAACTACGAAAAAAGTGTCAAAATCGAAAAAATCTGATAGTAAATTAACTGCTTCAGAAGTAGCAGCAATTGCAGAAGCAGAAGCTAAAGCATCAGCTGCAAGATTAGAGTCTGCAAAAGCTGCCGCTGAGGAAGCTGCTAAAAAAGAATATGAAGCCGCAGCTGCCGAAGTTGTAGTTTCTGAACCTGGAGATTCATTTACCAACAAACGTGGAGCTGAACAGATTTTTAGACGTGCAATGGGAGAACCAGAATTTTGGTTAGATAAATTGGGAAGGGCACCTAAACGACCAATACTTTCTCAAGATGAAGAAAAAGAAATCTCAAAACAAGTTGAAATTCCAACAAATCAAATTCCTAAATATGAACCAGAACTTTTGCTTAGTCCAGAATTTAATGGAACATCAAATTATGAAATTGGAATTAAAAAACAACGAGAAGAAACACAACAAAGACTTTCACGTTTACAAGGTGATCCTAATGCAAGTGAACAAGAAATTAAACAAGCTGAAGAAGATCTAAAAACTCTTGATTATCTTTATGAAAATTATCATAATGGAATGAATGTATTTCGCACAGCAAAAGGTGGAAGAGCAAAATTAAGAGAATAATGGTGTAATGAATTGAGTGGAAAAAAATTTGACATTATCAATGCAAGAGTTACTTTCAGTAATCTACCAATTTATAAAATAGAAAGCTTTTCTTTTAAAGATCTTAAAGAAGCGTCTGAAACTTTTATGAAAATTTCTGATGTCTCTGAATGTATTATTATGCAAACTCCTTTCAGAGTTGAAGTTTTCATGTCAGTTAATCTTGAACAAGGTGATGCCCCTGATGTAAGAAGAAGTGAAGGAAAAAATCTTACCATTAATCAAATTCAAAAAACTTGGGAATCCTTAACAGAATTAAGTGATTATGATATAGATCACCTTGATCAAACTCTTGAAGTCTATAGAAACGAAGATGTCTATCTTCATCTTCTAAGATTAGCAACAGGTTTAGAATCAATAGTTGTTGGCAGACCAGAAATATTAGATGAAATAAAGAAATCTGTGTCAGACGCTCAAGCTAATAAAACATCAGGTAAAGTTTTGAATAAATTATTTGATAATATTATTAGAATTGGAACCAACATTCGAGATTCTACTAAAATTAGTAAAGGTACAATATCACTTGGAAACATTGCAGTAAAAACCGTTGATGAAAAAGCAGGAATTGAAGGCAAAAAAGTTCTGTTAATTGGAACAGGTGAAGTAGCAGCAATGGTTGCTTTATCATTGAGTTTCAAAGGATATGCATTTGATGTTACTAGCCTTACAATTGAACGAGCAACTAGTTTCTCAAAAAACTTAGGCGGTAAACCAATAGATTTTGAAGAGGTTTTAGCTGGATTTGACAAATATGATATTGTGTTTGTTGCAACTACTGCAGATTATTTCTTGATCAATTATGAGAGATTAAGACTAGTTATGGAAAATAAAAAGAAAGGTACTCTAATTTTAGATATATCAGATCCCAGAGCAGTTGATGAAAAAGTTGCTACTTTTCCTGGAATGAAATTAATGTTTAGAGATCAAGTTGCAGAACTTTATGAAGAAGATGCAAAAGCCAGAAAAGGTTTAGTTCCATCTGTTGAAGAAATGATTGCAAAAAAAGTTCCAATTATTGATGCAACTATGAAACGACTTGATTCAGAATCTTCTGATAAAGATGTAGCAGTTAATTTGGAATCATTAAGAAAAAAAGAATTAGAAAAAGCTTTAGAACAACTTGGCGAAACTGATGAAAATAAAATCAAAATAATTGAAGAATTAACAAAAAACGTTGTCGAAAAAATTGTTTCAGTACCAGCAAGTGGTTCTAAAACTACTTCTGAACAAGAAAAATAATAATTTTTTTTGAAATAATTAACCGTATGATTCGTATTTTACTTCGTAGCTTCCATCTTCACGCTTATCGTGTTCTGTGACAAAACCTTTGTCTTTAACATAATCTAATACTCCATCAATTGTACCTTGATATCCACAAATGTAGATAATTGTATTATCTTTGGTAAGTTCTTCTCCCACAAGTTCTTCTACAGGAGATAATCCACCAGGTTTTGATTTAAAGAATGATTCAACTCTTCCTGTTTGACCTTTCCAGGATCTGTTAAACCATTCTTTAGGTCTACTAATTGCAGCTCTGTATTTGAAATTCCATTGATCTTTTCCTCTTTCAATACTTTCATCATCAAATTTTGTAAAAAGTTCTTTGTAGCTTAATTCATCAACGTAACTTGCACCGTGTAAAACAATTATTTCTCTTTTATCGCCAACTGCATGAAGATGTTTTGCAAATGCAACAAAAGGAGCAATACCAGTACCCCCACCAACACAAATAATCCTACGTTTGTCTGGTTGACCACTAGGTAACATATCATTAATTTGTAATGCATTTCCAGTTGGATTTCCCCAAAAAATTTCATCACCTTCGCTAGCATAAAACAATTGAGTTGTTACCCGACCTGGTAATGGTTTTCTTACCCATCTAATTACAAATTCAAAATATTTTCTATTTTCAGGATGAGAAGCGATTGAATATGCACGACGAACTAATTTGAAATTTTCAGCAGGGATTGGTACCCCAATTGTCAAGAACTGCCCTGTTTTATAATCGGGCATAATTCCATTTTCTGGAACAAATCGTAATATTACAAGATCCTCTCGCAAGAATTGCGTATAAGTAATAATTCCCTTATTATCTGAGACCATCCGAGATATTTTTTCTCAACTTTGGTTAAATGTATTTCTGTTTTATACAAATCTCAAAATTAGATTTTCGAAAAAATCTAAACTTAATATATGTAAAAGTTTTTTTGAGATCGCCGGGCATGCATTCTAATAAAATCGAAGAATATCTTAAAAAAAATAAAACTGCTGACCAAGCTGGCGGACAAGATAGAATTCTAGCCCAACATGAGAAAGGTAAACTTACTGCAAGAGAAAGAATCTCCCTTTTAGTTGATGAGGGAAGTTTTGTTGAAATTGACAAACTTACAACACATCATTATCATGAATTTGATATGCAAAAAAAGAAACTATTTGGTGATTCAGTTGTTACTGGATACGGAAAAATTAACGGAAGACAAGTTTTTGTTTTTGCTTATGATTTTACTGTTCTTGGTGGCACTCTAAGTCAAATGGGTGCAAAAAAAATTACTAAATTAATGGATCATGCTCTGCGTGTTGGCTGTCCAATTATTGGAATTGCTGATTCAGGTGGTGCAAGAATACAAGAAGGAATTTTGAGTTTAGATGGATTTGCAGACATATTTTATCACAATGAATTAGCATCTGGCGTTGTACCACAAATCACTGCAAGTATAGGACCTTCTGCAGGAGGAGCTGTGTATTCTCCAGCTATGACTGATTTTGTAATTATGGTTGATAAAGCAGCTTCAATGTTTGTAACTGGTCCTGACGTTGTTAAAACAGTACTTTCTGAAGAAGTATCTGCTGATGAATTAGGCGGTGCAATGACTCATGCATCTAAAAGTGGTGTAGCACACTTTGTTGCAAAAAATGAATACGACTGCATGGATTACATCAAAACACTTTTGTCATATATTCCAGAAAATAATACTCAGCAAGCTCCAATCGTTAAAACTGATGATGATCCAAATCGTTTAGACCATAATCTAATCAATGTACTACCTGAAAATTCATTACAACCATACGATATGAAAGAAATTATTCAATCAGTTCTTGATAATAACACATTTTTCGAAATTCATGAATTGTTTGCATCTAATATTATAGTGGGATATGGACGACTTAATGGAAGAACTGTTGGCGTAGTTGCTAACCAACCAATTTCTTTAGCAGGAGCATTAGACATAGATTCTTCAAACAAAGCAGCACGATTCATTCGTTTTTGTGATTGTTATAATATTCCAATAATCACTTTAGTAGATACACCTGGATACATGCCTGGAACAAACCAAGAGCATAATGGTATCATTAGACATGGAAGTAAACTATTGTATGCATATTGTGAAGCAACTGTTCCAAGAATCACATTAGTTATTGGAAAAGCATACGGAGGTGCTTACATTGCAATGGGAAGCAAAAATCTTAGAACCGATATTAATTATGCATGGCCTACTGCTCAGATTGCTGTAATGGGTTCTGAAGCTGCTGTAAAAATTATGAATCGTAAAGATTTAGCAAAGGCAGAAAACCCAGACGAGCTTAAGAAAAAACTAGTTGATGAATTTACCGAGAAATTTTCAAATCCATACGTAGCTGCTTCTCATGGAACAATTGATGCAGTAATTGATCCTGCTGAAACTCGACCTATGTTAATTAAAGGATTAGAAATGCTATTGAATAAACGAGAAAAACAACTTCCTAGAAAACATGGAAATATCAACCTCTGAGTGACTATGATAGAAAAAGTACTAATTGCAAATAGAGGCGAAATTGCTCTTAGAGTAATTAAAACATGTAAGGCCCTTGGAATTAAAACAGTTGCAGTATACTCTGATGAAGATTACAACTCTTTACATGTAAAACATGCTACAGAAGCATATCATATTGGCGAAGGAGCTCCTGCAAAAAGTTACCTTAATCAAGAAAAAATCCTAGAAGTGATGCTGTCTTCTGGTTCTGATGCAGTACATCCAGGTTATGGATTTTTGTCAGAAAATGATGATTTTGCAAATCTATGTGAAAAAAATAAAATCAATTTCATTGGCCCAAGTGCAAAATCAATGAATCTTTGTGGTGATAAAATGGAATGCAAAGCAGCTATGCTTAAAGCTAAAGTTCCGACAGTTCCCGGAAGTCCAGATCTAGTAAAAGATGTTAATGAAGCACTAGACATTGCGAACGAAATAGGATATCCTGTTTTACTCAAATCAGTTTATGGAGGTGGCGGTCGTGGAATTAGATTAGTAACAAATGATAACGAACTCAAAGAAGGTTTTGAAACAGTAACAAATGAATCAATGGCTGCTGTTGGAAAATCTGCTATCATTGTTGAAAAATTTCTAGAAAAAACAAGACATATTGAATATCAAATGTGTAGAGACAAACATGGTAATGCAGTACATCTCTTTGAGAGAGAATGTTCCATTCAAAGACGAAATCAAAAACTAATTGAACAAACTCCATCCCCCGTAGTTGACGAAGAAACAAGAGAACGAGTTGGAGAATTAGTTGTAAAAGCAGCTCATGCAGTTGATTATACTAATCTTGGAACTGCTGAATTTCTAAGAGCAGATAGCGGAGAATTTTATTTTATTGAGATTAACGCAAGACTTCAAGTCGAACATCCAATTAGTGAAATGGTTTCAGGACTAGATTTTGTTAAACTACAAATTGACATTGCAAATGGGGAACCACTTCCATTCAAACAAGAGGATCTAAAGATGAATGGTTATGCAATAGAGTGTAGAATTAATGCAGAAGATACATTTTTGGACTTTGCACCATCGACAGGTCCAATTCCAGATGTAACAATTCCTTCAGGTCCGAGTATTCGTTGTGATACCTATCTATTTCCAGGATGTTCTGTATCACCATTTTATGATTCACTTATGGCAAAACTTTGTACATGGGGTCAAACATTTGACGAATCTCGTTTAAGAATGCTTAATGCATTAAATGATTTTTACATTGAAGGTGTTGAAACATCTATTCCATTATACAAAACAATTCTAAATACAGATGAATACAAAAATGGTGAACTTTCAACTGATTTCTTAAAGAGATATGGAATTATTGATAGATTAAAAGAAGATATCAAAAAAGATCAAGATGCAAATAAAGAAGCAGCTTTAGCTGCTGCAGCACTTCATTCTGAATTTTACAAGAGTAGAGTAAATTCAACTCCGGAAATTGACATGCACTGGAAAAATAAATTGGGTAGTTCTTAATGGAATACAAAATAGAAGATATAGAATCAGTTTTTAATGCTGAAATTTTACAAAAGCTAGGTAATTCTGAATATTCAGTTAAAATCAATGACAATGAAAGAAATTTAAAAATTCTTAATATGACTTCTAAGGGAATTGAATTTGTCTTAGACCAAGAATATCACAAAGTAAAGTACCTAGATAATTCTACATCCCAAATGAAAATTGTAGTTAATGGAATTCCTTTTACACTAAATATGCATCAAAATCTCAATAAAATTGTCTATAAGAATTCTGGAGATGAAGGTGGCGGAGATTCACAATTAGCTTTGCGCAGTCAAATTCCAGGAAAAGTAATTAAAATTTCAGTTTCTGAAGGTTCTGAAATTAAAAAAGATGATCCTATTTGTGTTCTAGAATCAATGAAAATGCAAGTCTCTGTAAAGTCACACAAAGATGGAGTAGTTAAAAAAATAAAAATCAAAGAAGGCAATACAGTTGCAAAAAATGATGTTATTGCTGAAATAGAATAACTAAATTAATTTCATTTCTTTAGAAAATCTTTAATTTCTTGATAATTTGGTTCAACAAGTGGATCATCTGAAACCCATTTGTATGCTATTTTTCCATTTTCATCAACAATAAAAATAGAACGCTTTGCCGCATCATAATCTTTTACATGTAATAAATGAGGCATAAGTACATCGTAGTCTCTAATTGTTTTACTCTTATAATCACCAAGAACTGGAAATTTTAAATTATTTTTTTCTGCAAAAGCTTTGTTTGCAAATGGTCCATCATTACTAATAGCAATTACTTGTGCTCCAAGATTTGATAATTCATCCCATGAATCTCTAAAAGTACACAATTCAGTTTCGCAAACAGGAGAACTTGCTGCTACAAAAAATGATAAAATTATTTTTTTCCCTTTGAATTCGTCTAAAGTTCTCATTTTAAGCTCTGTATCGACTAATTCAAAACTTGGAGCTTGGTCTCCAACATTCAAAGTCATAACACACTTTGAAAACATATCATATTAAGAATTTTGCGAATTTTGGTTTTTAGAAACCTTGATCGAAAAAAAATTGTGGATAGCTTTTTATATCTTCGGAAGGGTCTCAAAGCTACTTTGGTAGGAGAAGCAGTCGCAGATTATAGTCAAGTGATGTTGATGTTTGGTTTTGCCATAGTCGCAGTTGGCCCTGCTTTGCTTATTTCAAGAATGATTTCTCCTAGAAAACGAAGTAATCCAGTAAAATTCCTACCAATGGAATGTGGTCAAGTCCCATCCGGGGCCGGAAGAACTCATTTTATGATGCAATACTATGCTTTCATTTTGATGTTTGTAGTCTTTGATGTAATGGCGATTTTCTTGTATGCATGGGGAAGTGTATTGCTTCAACTCGAACAATCTACAATACTTCCAATCATTGCATTTTTAGGAATAATGTTTGGAGCCATGGCTTACGCACTTTATCAATCTAAGAGGAGAGATATTTGGTAATTATCTACTTACAACATTTTTTCGTAGGAGGTTGGAATTAGCATGTTTAAGGATCTAGTAACTCCACAAAACGCAAATGTTTTTGTTGGAAAATTAGGAGATATTTTAGTTAAAGCAATAGATCAACCACTTGGTTATGCAATTAATTGGGGTAGAATCTGGTCCTTATGGCCAGTGCATATTGAAACTGCTTGTTGTAGTGTTGAATTTGGAGCAGCTTCGAGTCCTCGATATGATGTTGAACGATTTGGGATAATTGAAGCGTTTGGATCATTGAGACAATGTGATTTAGTTGTTGTTCAAGGAACAATTACAAGAAAAATGGCTCCTAGACTTCGTTTAGTATATGATCAAATGCCTGAACCAAAGTATGTAATTGCAATGGGAGCTTGTGCTATAACTGGCGGATTATATTTTGACTCATATAATGTTCTTCCAGGAATTGATGGAGTTCTACCAGTTGATGTGTACGTACCAGGTTGTCCCCCTAGACCTGAAACTCTTATCCAAGGATGTATTCTCCTTCAGGAGAAAATTAAGAGGATGAAAGCTAGGTAAGAAAGGAATGAGCGATACTGATTCTAATAAACCCGAAGAAGCAGCTGAAACTAAACCAGTTGTAGAAGAGAAAGATAACTTACCACAATTTGAAAAAGAACAATCAAATAAAATTACTGAAAAGTTTGGCGCTAAAGCTGAAATTGCTTTTGTAAAACCTGACAGAATAAGAGTTAATGTAAAAAAAGAAGACATTCACGAAATTGCTTTGTTTATTCGTGATGAAATGAACTATGATCATGCAGAGTCAGTAACTGGAGTAGATTTTCCTGACGATAAAGAAATTGAAGTAGTGTATCATCTAGGTTCATACACTGACCCTAAACTTAATCGCCAAGTTTTAGCTTTGGCAACAAGAGCACCACGTGAAGACAATCCTAATCCCGGAAAAGATTCAACAAAACTTCCAAGTCTTAGAGATGTTTTTTACAGCGTAGAATTTCATGAAAGAGAATGTTTTGAAATGTTAGGCGTTTTCTTTGAAGGCCATCCAGATAATAGACGATTATTATTACCAGAAGATTGGGCTGACATTCCACCACTACGTAGAGACTTTGCAATTAAAGGTAGATAGAAATGGCTGCAAAATTACCCCCAGGACTTCAATTAGAAAAAGTAGACGAGAGAATAATGACTCTCAACGTGGGACCTCAACACCCAGGTTCAGGTCACATGCGAATAATTATCCAAGTGGACGGAGATAGAATCGTTGCCTGTGATCCTGACCCAGGTTATGTTCATAGAGGCGAAGAAAAGATGGCTGAATATCGAAATTATATCACAAATATTCCTCATCTAGAAAGACCAGTCATTCATGATTCATGTAATATTTTATATCCATATTGTTTGGGTGTTGAAGAACTTTTAGGAACGGAAGTTACAGAACGTGCAAAATACATTAGAGTAATTTCGGCTGAATTAAACAGAATTGTTTACACTCTTTATTGGTTAGCAATCTATGGAATTTTCTTAGGTCACTCAACTATGTTCATGTGGCCAGCAGGAGACAGAGAATTTGCAATAGATCTTTTAGAAAAATTAACTGGCGCAAGAGTGACACATGCTTTCTTTGTCCCAGGTGGAATACGAAATGATGTACCTGCAAATTTTGAAGATGTATGTTTAAGACAAGTAAATTATTTAGAAAAACGACTAAAAGCTTATGGTGACATTTTCTACGATAATCCTATCTTAATTGCAAGAACAGAAAAAACAGGAATTTTATCTAGAGAAGATGCAATTAGACTTGGTGCAACTGGTACCGTTTTACGTGCAAGTGGTGTTGACTTTGATATTAGAACAAAAGAACCATACGATGTCTATGACGAACTTGATGTTCACACAAACGTTTTGAAAAATGGAGATTCATATGATCGTTCAAAAACTCCTTGGCTTGACATTCTTGAGAGTTGTAATATTATTAGACAAGCTTTAGAAAAAATGCCAAAGTCTGGAAAAGTTAGAGCAAAGCTAAAACCAAATCCAAAAGGTGGAGATGATGAAGTTTTCAAAAGAGTTGAATCAGGAAGAGGTTCTCTAGGAACTTACATTGTTTCTAGAAGTAAACCTGAACCATATCGTCTTAAAATGAGTGTGGGTTCTTTTAGAAATCTTATTTGTATGCCACATTTGTTAAAAGGCGAAAAATTAGGTAATATGCCAGCAGTTTACTGGAGTTTAAACTATTGGCCTGTGGAGGCTGATAGATAATGTCAGTTATTGCACCAAAATTCAAACTAAGTTATTTCATAAAGTCACTAACAGACAATATTTTTTGGGCAATACTACTTGTAACACTAATTGGAATCCCACTAATTCAAATTCTTCTATTTTATATTGACTTACCAGTTATTGATGGGGAACTTCTTACACCATTTCTTGCGTTCACTTGGATGTTCAATCCACAATTAGCCGTTCCACTTGTTAAATCCTTAATCCACTCTGATTTTTTTAGAATAGCCGCATTTCCTGGATTTGGATTTGCAGCATTGATAGCTGCTGCAACAATTTTTGTTGAAAGAAAAATGCTAGCAAAACTTCAGCTTAGAGTAGGTCCATTTTATTGTGGAAAAATTGAAGGAATTTTACAATTAATGGGTGATGGGCTAAAACTAATTTCAAAAGAAATTATTATTCCTGCAAAAGCTGATAAACCAATTTTCTGGGCAGCGCCTGTGTTGTTTGTTGCAACTGCTGCTGCATTTGTTTCATTGATCCCTGTAGCTCCTGGATGGGTAGTTGCTGACTTAGACATTGGTTTAATAGCTGTTTTTGCAGTGATTGGCTTTTTCCCAATAATTACAATTCTTTCAGCTTGGTCTGCAAATAGTAAATTCCCATTCATTGGTGGAATTAGAGCACTTCACCAAATGGTTTCATTTGAAATTCCATTGATTCTTTCTCTTCTTGGTGTAGTCATAATTACTGGAACTTTGAATTTATCTGAAATTGTTCATGCACAAGCAAATTATTGGCTAATTGCTTTTCTGCCAATTGGTGCAATAGTTTTCTTTATTTCCATGTTAGCAGAATTAGAAAGAATTCCTTTTGATTTGCCAGAAGCTGAAAGTGAAATAGTCGCTGGATGGTTAACTGAATTTTCAGGAATGATGTATGGTCTTGTTCAGTTAGGAACTTATCTCAAACTGTATGCGTTTGCAGCATTGTTTGTTGTTTTGTTTCTTGGTGGTTGGCAAGGACCTATGGTTGTACCTCCTTTCCCTGCAGAAATAATTACTGAAGGAATTGATGCAGGTCCAGTTAATGTCCAAGTTCCAGGATTGCCTATAACAACTCAAGAAATGCTTAATGGAACTCTTTGGTTTACGTTAAAAACAATTGCAGTAATATTTTTCATATTACTTCCAAGAGGAGTTTTCCCAAGAATTCGAATTGATATGCTATTGAGTATTGGTTGGAACAAATTGATAGCTTTGGCATTTGTTAACATGTTTATTGCAGTAGCCTTGATCTACGGTGGAGTATTGGGACCAGGGGGTATTTTGTAATGGGTACAGCATCAGGAATAGTTCGGGCTCTAAATTCAGGCATAAAACATCTTGCTGTAAAGCGATTCACCTTGAGATATCCAGAAGAAAAACTCAAGTTTGTAGGTGATGGCTATCAGTTTGATCCTACCACTGGCGTAGGAATTGCAGGATACAAAGGAAGACATATGCTATTTCATGATAAATGTACAGGCTGTCAACTATGCTCAATTGCATGTGAAGGTGTTGCTGAAGCAATTGCAATGGTAAAGGTTCCTGAAGAATGGAAACATAACAAAAAATCTATCATGCCTCAAATTGATTATGGTAAATGTGTTTTTTGTGGTCTATGTGTTGATGCTTGTCCATTTTATGCTTTGTACATGACAAATGATTATGAGCTTTCATCATTTTCAAAAGAAGGACTAATCTACACTCCATCACAGCTTCAAGTAAAGCCCAATATTTCACAGGATGTAGACATTGTAATTGACGATAGAGGTGCAACACATGGTTGATGCAACATTTTTAGCTTTATCGGTATTAACCATTGGTTCTGCAATTGCTGCACTTGAAATGCGTTCTTTGATTTATGGTTCAATTGCTTTAATGGGAACTTTAGGTGGTATTGCAGGTTTTTTTTTACTTCTTGATTCTCCATTTGTAGCGTTATTTCAAATTGCAGTTTACGTGGGTTCAATAGCTGTTCTTATTTTATTTACTGTAATGCTTGTGAGAAGAGAATTAATTTTCAAAAAAATTGAAGATAAAAGACGAAAGTTTGCAGGAATTGGACTTATGTTAATTTTAATGGTTGCATTAGGTTCAGTAATAATTGATTCTGGTTTAAGATCAATTCAAACAGATGAACCACCAGTTGACTTTAGAGATATTGGTGAAGACTTTGTTACATATTATTGGCCAGCTTTGGTTTTGATGGCACTAATCTTAGCAGGAGCAGTCACAGGGGCACTTGTTTTAGCAAGAAGGGAGGACGTCGAAGATGAGCAACGAACTAATTGATTTTGTAATTGTATCTATTGCACTTTTAGCTATTGGAATTTACGGTCTTTCAGTTAAACGCAATGCAATTAGAATGCTATTTGCTATTGAAATAATTATCAATGCAGCAAATCTAAATTTAGTCGCATTTGCAAGATTTATTCCTGATAGTGGAGGACAAACTCTTGCATTATTTTCAATCGCGATTGCTGCAGCAGAAGTTGCTGTTGGACTTTCATTAATCATTGTTGCATATAGAATGTACAAAAACATCGACATTGCTGACTTTAGGAGCCTCAAAGGATAATGGAATATGCCTTGTTGCAGGCAGTTTTCCTGCCTCTATTACTCTCACCAGTGGCCTATGTAATAGCTAGAAAATCTGGACCTAATGCAGCTACCTGGTTTACTTTTGGAGTTTTACTATACTGTACTATTCTAGTAATTCT
>JABAOE010002810.1_pt5 | contig 25749 bp, 21 predicted proteins | sample 7062141 | NCBI WGS metagenome assembly JABAOE01 (sample SAMN14538627, study PRJNA623070) | marine sediment metagenome | biome: marine biome [ENVO:00000428]; feature: marine pelagic biome [ENVO:01000023]; material: deep marine sediment [ENVO:00002113] | place: India: Gulf of Khambhat ... | reverse complement strand
CAGATCAAGATCGCCCAGGGTGCCAAGCCGGGTGAGGGAGGTCAGCTTCCGGGGCACAAGGTGTCGGAATACATAGCAAAGTTACGTTTTTCGGTACCGGGTGTTGGTTTGATCTCGCCGCCTCCGCACCATGACATTTACTCGATTGAGGACCTCGCTCAGTTAATTCATGACTTGAAAAATTCCAATCCGAAGGCATCGATCAGTGTCAAGCTTGTTTCAGAAGTCGGTGTTGGTACTGTTGCTGCTGGCGTATCGAAGGCAAAAGCCGATCACGTGACGATCGCTGGATACGATGGCGGGACTGGTGCCTCACCGCTTTCGTCGATTAAACACGCCGGCACTCCTTGGGAGTTGGGCCTGGCAGAGACACAGCAGACGCTAGTTTTGAACAGGTTGCGCGGCCGTATCGCCGTGCAAGTCGATGGCCAGATGAAAACTGGACGCGATGTGCTCATAGGTGCGCTTCTCGGCGCCGACGAGTTTGGTTTTGCAACGGCGCCGTTGGTGGTCGAGGGATGCATCATGATGCGTAAATGCCACCTGAATACCTGCCCGGTCGGTATCGCGACGCAAGACCCGGTGCTGCGCAAGAAGTTTTCAGGCAAGCCCGAGCACGTCATCAACTACTTCCACTTTGTTGCTGAGGAGGTACGCGAACTCATGGCCGAAATGGGTGTGCGCAAGCTCGATGAACTGATCGGCCGATCTGATTTGCTTGATATGCGTAAGGGCATCGACCATTGGAAAGCTAAGGGGCTGGATTTCAGCAAGATCTTCTATCGGCCTGACATGCCGGCAGATGTTGCGCGGTACAACTGCGAAACGCAGGACCACGGTTTGGAAAAGGCGCTTGACAACCAATTTATCGCTGCAGCGAAGCCGGCGTTGGAAAAAAAACAAAGAGTTTCTATCGAATCTGAAGTACGCAATATCAACCGCAGTGTCGGCGGTATGTTGTCGAGCAAAGTCGCCAGCCGCTATGGCCACGCTGGGCTCGCTGATGACACTATTCACGTTCACATGACTGGAACCGGCGGCCAGAGTTTCGGGGCCTTTTTGGCGCGAGGCATCACCTTCGACTTGGAAGGTGATGCAAACGACTATGTTGGCAAGGGGTTGTCTGGTGGGCGCCTGATCGTCCGGCCGCCCGGAGCATTCTCCGGGGTGCCCAGCGAAAATATTATCGTTGGTAACACGGTACTCTATGGCGCGATAGAAGGACAAGCCTTCTTTTCGGGGGTTGGTGGCGAGCGTTTCGCTGTTCGCAATTCCGGTGCGACTGCGGTAATCGAGGGGGTTGGTGATCATGGCTGTGAATATATGACTGGCGGCACCGTCGTTATCCTGGGCGAGACCGGTAGGAACTTCGCGGCGGGTATGAGCGGCGGCATCGCCTACGTCCTCGATGAGTCGGGGATGTTTGACAAACGGTGTAACCCGTCGATGGTAAAGCTTGAGAAAGTTCTGCCAGCAGCCGATCAGCCAACGAGCGAACCTTGGCATAGGAACACCGCTGACGAAGTGTTGCTAAAGCAACTCATCGAAGCGCACGTGCGTTACTCGGGAAGCGCCGTTGCCCAGCGTATTCTCGACGACTGGGAGCGGTCGCGTGCCAAGTTCGTCAAGGTATTTCCTCACGAATATCGTCGTGCCCTGGGTGAACTTGCCGCCAAGCAACAAGAGCAACTGGAGGCAGCCTGAAATGGGTAAAACGACTGGATTCATGGAAATTGCCCGGGTCGAAGAGGCGTCTTTGCCTGTCGCCGAGCGCGTCCGAAAATATAAAGAGTTCGTCATTCACCATGCCGATGATGAAGCGGGGCGTCAGGGTGCACGATGTATGGACTGTGGAATACCGTTTTGCCAGACCGGTTGTCCAGTCAACAACATCATTCCCGATTGGAACGATCTTGTTTACCGCCAGCAGTGGCAGGCTGCGCTAGCGACATTGCACTCGACCAATAACTTTCCCGAATTCACTGGCCGCGTATGCCCCGCGCCTTGTGAAGCAGCGTGTACCCTGAATATTAATGACGATGCCGTCACGATTAAAGCGATCGAGCACGCGATTGCCGACAAGGGTTGGGCGCAAGGCTGGATCAGACCGCAGCCACCGTCGGTAAAGACCGGTAAGAAAGTTGCAGTAGCCGGCTCAGGGCCAGCCGGGTTGGCGTGTGCACAACAACTTGCGCGCGCGGGTCACGATGTTGTGGTATTCGAGAAGAACGACAGAATCGGCGGTCTATTGCGGTACGGAATTCCTGACTTCAAGATGGAAAAGAGTCACATTGATCGGCGTGTCGAGCAGATGAGACAGGAAGGCGTCGAGTTCCGCCAGGGTGTTTGTGTCGGCTCGTTGCCACGTGACTTGGTCGGTGTCACGAATCTGGCAAGTCACTTTGTGTCGCATCAGGAGTTGCTAGATGAATTTGACGTCATCGCTCTGACTGGGGGAGCTGAAAAGCCACGCGATTTACCGGTACCGGGCCGCGAATTGCAGGGTATTCATTTTGCAATGGAGTTTTTGCCACAGCAGAACCGTGTAGTCGCGGGTGATTCTTTGGATAGCCAGATCAAGGCGACAGGTAAGCACGTCGTTGTCATTGGCGGTGGAGATACTGGTTCGGATTGCGTTGGGACCTCTATCAGACAAGGGGCGTTGTCGGTCACCCAGTTCGAACTTATGCCAATGCCGCCGGAAGAGGAGAACCGCCCCCTGACCTGGCCCAACTGGCCTATCAAGTTGCGAACTTCTTCATCTCATGAAGAAGGGTGCAATCGCGACTGGTCTGTTACGACAAAACGGTTTGAAGGGCGTCACGGCAAGGTGGACAAATTGGTTGCCGCCCGGCTCGAATGGGCGAGTGGCCCGGACGGACGCATGCAAATGAGCGAGAGACCCGGCAGCGAGTTTGCGGTGCGCGCTGACTTGGTGCTGCTTGCCATGGGTTTTATCAGCCCGGTCCATGCAGGTGTCATCGAGCAACTAGGGCTCGACTGTGATCAACGTGGCAACGTAAAAGCAGATACTGAGGCATACCAGACATCGCATCCGCGAGTGTTTGCCGCGGGCGATATGCGGCGCGGGCAGTCGCTGATCGTCTGGGCGATAAGGGAAGGCAGGCAGTGTGCTCGAGCTATCGACGAAGCTTTGATGGGCGTTTCCGAATTGCCACGCTGACTCACTGCACTGATTGGCACATCGCGGCACTATTTAAATCGTTCTAGCGTCGAGTCTGTCTGTGCACGCCCCTAAAAACGATACGTTTCTGCGCGCGTTGCTGCGACAAGCTACACCCTATACACCGGTCTGGATCATGCGTCAGGCGGGGCGTTACCTTCCGGAATACAACCAAACACGTGCACAGGCGGGAAGCTTTCTCGATCTTTGCAGGAACGCACATCTGGCTACGGAAGTGACGTTGCAGCCATTGGCTCGCTTTTCCCTTGATGCCGCGATTCTATTTTCTGACATCCTGACAATTCCCGACGCAATGGGTCTGGGCCTTTATTTTGCGGAAGGCGAAGGACCGTGCTTCCAGCGCCCGCTGCGAGAGGAGTGGGAGATTCGCAATCTTGACGTCGTCGATCCTGTTGCGCATCTGGGGTATGTGCTTGATGCCGTAACGCAGATCCGCAAGGCTCTCGATAATGAGGTACCTTTGATCGGGTTCTCGGGTAGCCCTTATACCCTGGCTTGTTACATGATCGAAGGCCGCGGGAAAACCGACTTTCATGAGATCAAGCGCATGCTATATGCGCGTCCTGATCTTCTGCACCGAATCCTGGATGTTAATGCACGCTCGGTTGCGGCCTACTTGAATGCTCAAATTGAGGCCGGGGCACAGGCGGTGATGATTTTCGATACTTGGGGTGGCAATCTCTCGGAACTCGCGTTTCGTGAGTTTTCGTTGCAGTACATTGAACACATTTGTTCGGAACTCAATCAGACGCAGAATGGGCAGAGGGTGCCGAGCATTGTCTTTACTAAGGGTGGGGGCCAATGGCTGGAGGCGCTCGCAGCGTGCGGTGCGGATGCGCTTGGTGTGGACTGGACCACTGACCTTGGCACCGCGAGGCAACGCGTCGGGGACCGCGTCGCACTGCAGGGTAATTTGGATCCGGCTATTCTGTTAACGACGCCTGAGGTTGTTGAACGCGAGGCTTCCAAGGTGCTCGCTAGCTTCGGAGAAGGCAGTGGGCATGTTTTTAACCTTGGCCATGGAATATCGCAGCTCACGCCACCGGAAAATGTTACGGCGCTGGTTGATGCCGTGCATTCCTTGAGCGCCCGTTATCATCGCTAGCATTCCCTGATTGTTGACCTTTTCACGTGTCTTTATTCACAAGATTGGCTACCCGCAGTAATTTCGGATGCTAAACGAACAACCTATTGCAAAAACACTAACCTCATGTTTTATATACGCTTTTGTGGCTGCTTAAGAGTTCGAAGCAGGCACTCCGAGGGCTTCTCGACGGCCTATTGGGCTGAACCGCTCATTTAATCAACAGAATTGTCCACAGGCTGATAGAAAAAAATCCAGTTGACAAAATAGCTTACGTAAGATTCTGAAACCTGCGGCAGAAGCTTCGACGGCAACTTGATGACATCACTGATTCGGTAATGACGATTGCCCGTGTCGAACTAGACGTGCCGCTTTCCGGGCCTTTCGACTACACATTTGGCGAGGCTGAAATCAGTATCGGCTCGCTCGTGGCCGTGCCATTTGGGCGGCGCCGCCTTGTCGGTGTCGTCACCGGCCTGTCTGATAGCAGCGAGATCGACAAATCCCTGCTGAAGCGGATCGAGCGTGTTTTGCCGGTCGAACCGTTGCCTGGCCGCGCGTTGGCGCTTGCCGCGTTCTGTGCCGACTATTACCGGCATCCGCTTGGCCAGGTTTTGTCAATCGCGCTTCCAACCATGCTGCGCAAGCCGGACTTTGGCAAGAACGCCCGACTGTGGGCGTACAGTTTGACCGAACGCGGCCTGGCCGAACTGCCAACCCTTGTCAATCCGCGGGCAGGGGGCCAGATGCGCTTGCTTCGAGCTCTTGTTGAAGGCGACGTGCTCGATAGCGTGCAAGCGCGACTTATTTATCGGGGTGCGCAGCGTTTGTTGCGCGAGTGGGTTGACAGTGGTTGGGTCAAAAAGCGGGCTGTCCGGTCAGTGCGGTCGCCGACGAGTACCCCGATGCAAACGATCTCGGCCGAACAACCGGTTCTCCTGCTTACCGACGAGCAGCGGCTGGCTGTCGCGAGAATTAGCGAAGCGCTCGAGACCTTCTCACCCTGGTTGTTACACGGCGTAACCGGTAGCGGCAAAACTGAGGTCTATCTTCGCTTGATTCAACATGTGGTCGGGATGGGCCGACAAACTTTGCTGCTCGTGCCGGAAATCAATCTGACACCGCAGCTCGAAGCTCGCTTGCAAAGCCGCTTCCCGGCTCTCTCGATGGTCAGTCTGCACAGTGGCCTCGCTGAGGGGGAGCGGCTCTCCCGTTGGGAAGAAGCGCGTAGCGGGAAGGCATCCATCGTTTTGGGGACACGGCTTGCCGTGTTCACTCCGCTGCCACAGCTTGGGCTGGTCATTGTTGACGAAGAGCATGATGGCTCGTTCAAGCAGAACGAAGGCCTGCGATACCATGCCCGCGACTTGGCTGTTTACGTTGCCAAAAGTGCCAGTGTCCCGGTTGTTCTTGGCTCGGCAACGCCTTCTTTGGAAACCTATGCCAATGCCGTCGAGGGACGCTACCGCAGCGCCTCCTTGTCGTTGCGCCCTGCGGCACAGGCCCCCAGAATTGAGTTCATCGACGTCAGGCAAAAGCGTCTTGATCATGGTCTGTCAGAAGATGCACTAAACATCATAAACAGCTGCGTTAGCCGCAGGGAGCAATGTCTTGTTTACATCAATCGTCGTGGTTTCGCGCCAGTGCTGTTGTGTCGAGCCTGTGGCTGGACCGCGCAGTGCCGGCGTTGTTCGGCTCGACTCACCTTGCATGCACGAACGTCAAGGCTGAAATGTCACTATTGTGGCCGTGAAGAGCGAGTCTTGTCGGCCTGTCCGGAATGCGGTAACCAGGACTTGCAGGGACTTGGTCAAGGTACGCAGCGGATCGAAGAAACACTGCAGGCGCACCTTCCAGGCACACGTGTGTTGCGGGTCGACAGCGACAATACGCGGCGTCGAGGTGCTTTTGCGCGAATGCGAGAACAGATTCGCAGCGAAGAAATCGACGTCCTGGTTGGTACTCAGATGCTCGCGAAAGGACACGATTTTCCCAAGCTCACTTTGGTGGTTATTCTCGGTGCTGACCATGCGCTATACAGTAGCGATTTTCGCGCAGCCGAAAAGCTGTTTCAGCAGCTCATGCAAGTAGCGGGGCGAGCCGGGCGCTCTGAGCTGCTCGGGCGGGTGGTGGTGCAGACCGAATTTCCCGAGCACCCGGTCTATCGGGCACTTGCTCGCCAGGACTTCGCCGCGTTCGCGGCCGATCTGCTCGCCGAACGGCGCCGGTGTGGGTTTCCGCCTTACGTCTATCAGGCAGTATTGCGTGCTGAGTCCCATCGCGAAAGCGACATGTGGTCATTCCTGCGCGGCGCTTCAACAAAAGCTTCAAGCGTAGCTGAAGCGGGTATCACGGTTTACGATTGCGTGCCGGCGCCGGTTTTCCGGGTTGCTAGCCGATACCGGGGCCAACTGTTGCTACAAGCTTCCAGCAGAAGTGCCTTGAGGCATTTCCTGTCACGCTGGCATCCGCTATTAAACAGGGAGAAGGCGAGTCCCGTGCGCTGGGTGATTGATGTCGATCCAGTTGAGCTGTAGTTTTAGATAGTCTGCAGAATGAGCCGATATAATCGCTTCTTCTTCTGAGCGAACCCAGTGTATGAATTCCGCGATTGATTTGCGCGCGCAACTTGTCGATCTCTTGCGGGTTGCGGTGGCGAACGGCGTGCCGCAAGCATCACAGGTAGACGTGGTGCTTGAGCGGCCAAAATTACCGAGTCACGGCGATTACGCCTGCAATGTCGCCATGCAACTAGCAAAGTTGTTGCGGTGCAATCCTCGAGAAATTGCCCAAAGCATCGTTGGCGCATTGCCGGAGTCGTCACTAGTGCAAAAGGTAGAAGTGGCTGGTGCCGGATTCATCAACTTGTTTCTCGATTCAGGCGTTCGTCAGCAAATCGTACCTACCATACTGAATGCGACCTCAGGTTACGGACGCCTTGCCTTGGGTGAGGGGCGCAAATTACAGGTCGAGTTCGTGTCGGCCAATCCGACCGGCCCGCTTCATGTTGGGCATGGGCGAGGCGCTGCCTACGGAGCCAGTCTAGCCAATGTGCTTGAAGCTGCCGGCTACTCTGTTACGCGTGAATATTATGTTAACGACGCTGGAAGGCAGATGGATATTCTGGCGTTATCTACTTGGTTACGTTATCTGGAGATCGAAGGCCAGGCGGTCTCATTCCCGGAAAAGGCATACCAGGGAACTTACGTCCGCGATATGGCCCGAGCGATTCAGCAGCAGCACGGCGCGCGATATGTACACTCCTGGGACATGGTCGTTGCGGGCGCTCCGCCGGCCGACTCCGACGCAGAAATGCACCTGGACGCGTTAATTGCAAATTCCAAGTGTGTGCTTGGCCCTGACTACGCTTACATTCACGATTTTGTGCTGACCGAACAACTGGGGGATTGTCGCAATGACTTACTAGAGTTTGGCGTCGAGTTTGATGTCTGGTATTCGGAAAAGTCGCTCTATGACTCCGGACTTGTTGCCTCGGCGATGGATAGACTCAACGATCACGGTCATCTTTATGAGCAAGACGGTGCGTGGTGGTTTCGTTCGACCGCGTTTGGGGACGAAAAAGATCGTGTTGTGCAACGAGAAAATGGACAATATACCTACTTCGCCTCAGATGTGGCCTATCACTCAAACAAATTCGAGCGTGGTTTTGAAAAAGTAATCGATGTTTGGGGGGCAGATCACCATGGCTACATTGCTCGGGTGAAAGGTGCTTTAGAAGCTCTTGGATTGGCGTCCAGCAACCTTACCGTCGCGCTTGTTCAATTCGCTGTCCTCTATCGCGGCGGGAAAAAAGCACCCATGTCGACACGCTCAGGCGAGTTTGTCACATTACGCGAACTGCGCCAGGAGGTGGGTAACGATGCGGCCCGTTTCTTTTACGTCCTGAGGAGGAGTGATCAACATCTTGATTTTGACCTTGACCTCGCGAAGTCGCAGAGTAACGAAAATCCCGTTTACTACATCCAGTACGCGCATGCGCGTTGTTCGAGTGTTCTCGAAAAATGGGGTGGCGATATGGGTGCCCTTGTCAACGCTGATGTAGGCCGGCTCGTTGAAGAAAACGAGGCGTTGTGTTTACAAAAGCTGCTGGAGTGGCCGGAGGCGGTTGAAGCTGCGGCGAGAGATTTTGCGCCGCATATCGCCGCGTTCTATTTGAGAGACTTGGCGGCGGTATTCCACAGCTACTACAACTCAACGCAGATATTGATTGATGATATTTTGTTGCGAGAAGCACGGCTTGCCTTGGTGGCGAGCGTTCGCCAAGTGCTGCGTAATGGGCTGGCGCTATTGGGAGTGAGTGCTCCTGATAAGATGTAGACTGTGAGCATGGGCCGCGATCGTAGACAAAAGGGTAGTGGTTCCAGGGGGGCTGGACGTCCCATGGGTGTCGGCATTTTGATTGGTCTGTTGCTGGGACTGGCGATGGCGCTGGCTGTAGCGGTGTACATCAACCGTGGTGCCAATCCGTTCGTTGAAAAATATGAACCTGCACCTTCCTCGCGGGCGCCGGTGGCCTCAGACAAAGGTGGCGAGAAGTCCGGGACAGACGAATTAAAGCTGGAGTTTGATTTTTACAAGATCTTGCCAGGGTGGGAAGAAGCCATTACTGACAGAGAATTTAGACGCCAGAACATCGACACTGACAAGGAAATTTATTTCCTTCAGGTAGCGGCATTTCCGGATCCTGCCGGTGCAGACAATTTAAAGGCGCGGCTAGCCCTGTCCGGTATCGAATCCAAGATTCAGACGGCCCAATTGCCTGACGGTAAGATCTGGCATCGCGTCAGGCTTGGTCCTTTCAGCGACGAGGCTGAACTAAATGCATCACGCAAAGCTCTCAGAGGGTTGAAGCTCGAGGCAAATCTAATCAAAGTCCGGCAACAAAACTGATGAACCTAAAGACTACGGTCACGAGAGAGGATATGAAAAGACTCATCGCACTAATAGCCATCCTGATCATTTCGACCAGTGCGCTTGGTCAGTCTCCGGTGGCGGGCAGGGAGTACCGACTGATCAATCCGCCGCAACCGGTTTCGGGCAGTCAGATCGAAGTGCTTGAATTTTTCAGCTACGCCTGCCCCCATTGCGACGAGTTTGAGCCGTTGCTGAATAGTTGGCTGGCCAGTAAGCCGAAAGGTGTGAACTTTAGTCACGTCCCGGCTGTATTCAACAAACGGATGATTCCGCATGCGCAGTTGTATTACACCCTCGAAGAAACAGGCACATTATCTCGTTTGCATGGCAAGGTATACGACGCGATTCACCGCCAAGGCAAGAAATTGGCCGATCGCGGGGCGATCATGGCGTGGGCTGCTACGCAGGACGTTGACGTCAAAAAGTTCGAGGCGGTTTTTGATTCGTTCAGCGTTGGTAACAAAACCCAGCGAGCCATACAGCTGACACGCAATTTCAGAGTTCCGGGCACGCCATATCTGGTCGTGAACGGCAAGTACCTCACCGGCCCTGGCATGACGTTGAGCCCCAGCGGCGGAGGTGTGGATGCACAGAGATTTGTTTACGTTCTGAACTCGCTGATTGAAATGGAGCGCTAACAACAGCGCGGTACAGTCGTGAACTGGCGGATTGCGGTCGTCGTCTTCTGTTTGTATGGCACGCCCGCTGTTACCATTGGGGAGTTGGTAGAAGGCCAGGACTACGTCGTAATTAATGCGCAACCCATCGAGCGGGGTGAGCGTATTGAAGTCATCGAGTTTTTTTACTACGGCTGCCGGTCATGCTATTTGTTGGAGCCTCTTTTGCGTGATTGGGTTGTTCGCAGGTCGGCGCAGATTGATTTCAGGCTGATTCCGGCGCTGCGACGCAGCGAGTGGGTGCCTTTAAGCGCCTTTTTCTTTGCGCTTCATTCTCTAGAATTGATCCCCTTATTGCACGACCGCGTCTATGTCGCGATTCACGAACAAAATCGCAGATTGTCATCGCGCAGTGAGCAAATTCGCTGGGTGCGCGAGCAAGGTGTTGATTCGGGCGCGATGGAGGCGGCGCTAGACTCCGACGCGATCGCGATCGCGACTCAAAATGCAAAAGATGCGACGCAAGTCTACGGCATCAGTGCAACACCCTCCATCGTATTCGACGGTCGTTATCTCACCACCGGAGAAATGATCGGCAACGCGTCGCGGGTTTTTCATGTCCTCGACGGCTTGTTTGAAATGGTGCTTGCTGGACGAGATGGTGCGTCACAGTGAAGGCAGCGAGCAGTGTTGTCATCACTGGCGCTTCCAGCGGGCTTGGCCGCGCTCTGGCAGTCGAATACGCTCGGCGCGGTGCCCGACTCGGCCTGATTGCGCGGCGCGGCGATGCTTTGGATGAGTTGGCTAAGTCGCTGCCAACGCGTTGTTATTGCTACCGGCTTGATGTGCGGGATGCCGTTGCGCTGAGCGCGGCCGCCAAGGACTTTAACGAGCGCGTTGGCTGCCCCGATATAGTGATTGCCAATGCTGGAGTTTCGGCGGGCACGTCGACAACTGATCCGCTCGACTCGGCTGTCTTCGAGCAAATCCTGGCAACCAATTTGACTGGGATGATGCTGACTTTCAGTCCGTTTATCGATGAGATGTGCCGTGCCAAGCGTGGAACCTTGGTTGGTATAGCGAGTGTTGCCGGTTTCCGTGGTCTTCCAGGAGCGTCGGCGTACTGCGCGTCCAAGTCTGCAGCAATCACCTACTTGGAGAGTTTGCGTCTCGAGCTGCGCAATCATGGCGTCAAGGTGGTAACGGTTTGTCCAGGCTATGTCGATACGCCCATGACGGCTGGCAACCCCTACCCCATGCCGTTCTTGATGCCTGTTGACCGTGCTGCCGTTGGCATCGCTAGTGCCATCGCCCGCGGCAAGCGTTTCCACGTGCTACCGTGGCAAATGGCGCTGTTCGGCTGGCTACTTCGCCGATTGCCGCGCCCCGTTTTCGATGCGCTGTTTGCCGGCGCCCCGCGCAAGCCGCGTCGGATTAGTCAAGGAAAGGCGGGGCGACCTGGCGGAACCTGACTCGTCTGAGCGAAATTTCACAGTTTGATCCCGAGCATCGAGCTGAGCTCGTCAAGCGCGACGTCGGGGTGCCCGACCTTGATAGTGTGCATGCCCATGGCGCGTGCGGGTTTGAGGTTAGCACCTAGATCGTCCAGGAACACCGCTTCGTGTGGCTCGATTGACACCCTCGCACAGGCTAGTTCGAAGAAGGCTGTCTCGGGTTTGCGTACGCCCACTTTAGATGATTCGATGACCTCATCGAATAGTGACAACGCGCTGTTCCACTGTATCTGCCTCATTCCGTCCTGCTGATCGTACTGGAAGTTATTGGTCAGGCAGGCGGTGATAAATCTGCCGCGGCAGCGTTCAACTGCTTCGGTCATGCGTGGTCGGACCGCGCCGTAAACGAGCTCAACCACTTCAAGCCCGCGAATTTCATGTCCTGCCGCCCGTGATTCAGATGCGAACTGCTCATCAAAGGCCGCGGCGGACAACTCACCTCGTTCAAAACGCGCCCAGGCATTGTTGTCCGGGTCCGTGCGATTTATTTTCTGTAGAAATCCATTTGGCAGTCCGCAATGTCGTTCGAAACGGCGGAAAGCATCGAATGGGCTGGTTGTAATGACTCCGCCGAAATCGAACAACACTGCGCGAATGGGGTTGTCGTGCAAGTAAGCCTACCTGCTCTTGAAGGCCTCGACAGCGCGCTTGAGTTCCTTGTACTCCTCGCATGGAATCGGTGTACAAATTCTTGCCAGTTCTGCCAGATGTTGCTCTGCGCCGGCCAGATCTTCTTGCATCAAATACGCTTCACCCAGGTACTCATGTGCGTGCTTGTGTGATGGGTCGATTTCCAATGCGCGCTGATAGTGCCGGAAGGCCGCCTCAAGATTTCCCGACTGACGGTGGGCATATCCGAGAAAGTTATGTGTATCGGCGCTTTCCGGATAGGCTTCAACCGTTCTCGTCAGCAGTTCGATGGCCTGGGCCCAGTCCTGAGTATCAATTGCAGCCTGAGCTTGCTCGAATGCGGGATCGTCAGTGGCCGGGTCATCGGTGTCGCCGAGGTTTGCCAACGCGCCCGGTCCGCCCAGGAAAAAGGACACAGTGATAACGGTTGTCAACAGTTTGCGTGCCATACATAACATCATGTTTCTCCTATGTTTTTGGCCGGGGCTGATCGGCTATCGAGTTCCTCTCTGCAGTCGCCTCATGACAGCTCGAATAGCAACCCGCGACATTTATTCGACCGTGACCGACTTCGCAAGATTCCGTGGCTTGTCGACATCGGTTCCCTTAGCAAGAGCAGCGTGATATGCAAGCAGTTGCAGCGGTACTGTATGCAATATTGGGCTCAGATGGCCAGTGTGCTCGATCATTGGGATGACGTGCACATTTGGGCTGTCACGCATATGTGAGTCCGCGTCGGCAAAAACGTATAGTTCGCCGCCGCGGGCACGAACCTCTTGCAAATTCGACTTAAGCTTTTCGAGAAGTGCATCGTTAGGCGCAATTGCCACGACGGGCATATCCGCGTCGACCAACGCGAGAGGACCGTGCTTAAGCTCTCCCGCCGGATACGCTTCGGCATGGATGTACGATATTTCCTTGAGCTTCAACGCGCCTTCCAAGGCAATCGGAAAGTGCACGCCACGCCCGAGGAACAGAGCATGGTGTTTGGTAGAGAATCGCTTTGCCCACTCCTCGACTTGTTTCTCCAGAGACAGCACGTGAGTGAGCGCAGCTGGCAGGTGCCGTAACGAGTGGATGTGATTTCGCTCCTGACTGGCACTTAAACGACCCCGTGACTTAGCCAGGACGAGTGACAGCAGGAACAGTGCAGCCAATTGAGTGGTAAACGCCTTGGTAGAAGCGACGCCAATCTCGGGCCCGGCGCGGGTGAGGAACCTGAGTGCTGCTTGGCGTATCAGCGAGGATTCAGGGACGTTGCATATTGTCAGGGTGCGATCTTGCCCCAGAGATTTGGCGTGAAGTAACGCGGCTATGGTATCGGCGGTTTCGCCCGATTGTGAAATGGTGATGATCAGTGAATTCGTGTTGGGTACCGTCGTCCGGTAGCGGTACTCAGAGGCAATTTCCACAGAGCAAGGCAAGCCGGCGATCGACTCGATCCAGTAGCGGGCGGTCAGCCCCGCGTGATAACTTGTCCCGCAAGCCAATATGGTCACTGCATCAACGCCATGCAGCACGGTTCGCGCATCAGCGCCGAATAACTCGGGAACAACCGATTGTGCTCCCGTAACCATCTCAAGCGTCGCCGCTACCGCGCCCGGCTGTTCGAAAATTTCCTTTTGCATGTAGTGCTGATAGGGGCCTAGTTCAACAGCATCCGCAGAGAGTTGGCTTTCATGCACCGGACGCATGACTCTATTGCCACTACGGTCGACGATTTGATAACTGTCACGTCGCAGTTCAACGATGTCACCCTCGTCGAGGTAAACGATGCGCTTCGTTGCCTGTAGCAAAGCCGACGCGTCACTAGCGCAAAAGTGTTCACCGTTGCCAAGGCCAAGCAACAGCGGCGCACCTTGCCGCGCCACAATCAGTCTGTCCGGCGTCTTCTGCATAAGTACGGCGATAGCGAAAGCGCCCTCGAGCTCGTTAACTGCATGCCGTACGGCGCTGAAAAGATCTGGCTCAGAAGACAGGTGCGAATGAACCAGATGCGCCACTACCTCCGTATCGGTGTCAGAATCGAATTGATAGCCCGCCGTGATCAGTCGCGCCCTGATGGCCTCGTGATTCTCGATAATGCCGTTGTGCACGATTGCTAGACCATCGTGGCTAATATGCGGATGCGCATTGCGCTCGTTGGGAACACCATGGGTTGCCCAGCGTGTATGGGCGATACCGAGCGTCCCCGCGGCATTGGTCTGTTTTGCCATTTCGGCTAGGGCCGAAACACGTCCGACACTGCGAACTCGCTGTAGTCCGTCATTGACAACTGCTAGTCCGGCAGAGTCATAACCGCGATATTCAAGTTTACGCAGCCCCTCCAGTAACAGGGGTACGATGTCGCGCGCGGCGACAGCGCCTACGATTCCACACATCGAACTAGATCTCGTCCAGTATGTGAATGCATCTTTGCCAGCTTTGACAGGCGCGTTTGCAGGATCTTTCCCGGACTAGTCCGCGTTCCCTTTGGTCGGGCGCTTCCATCCGGGAATGGTTACCTGCTTGCTTCGCGACAGCGTCAAATTATCTCGCGGGGTGTCCTTGATGATCGTGCTACCGGCCCCGATGGTGCTGTTGGCCCCGATGGTCACGGGTGCGACCAGCTGCGTATCGGAACCGATAAAAACGTCATCCTCGATAATAGTACGGTGTTTGTTGGCGCCATCGTAATTGCAGGTGATGGTGCCGGCTCCGATATTGACACGCGAGCCAATACTGCTGTCACCGATGTAGGACAGGTGATTTGCCTTGGATGCATTACCCATGCTGCTTGCCTTAACTTCAACAAAATTTCCCACTCGTACGTCTCTGGCCAAGTGTGTTCCCGGACGCAGGCGCGCATACGGTCCGATGCGGCAGTTATCCCCCATCATCGTGTCTTCGATATGCGAGAAGGGAAGGATCTGGCTACCTGGTCCGATGTGACATTCACGTATCAGGCAGTATGGACCGATCAGCACGCCATCACCTAGAACAACATTGCCCTCAAAAACACAGCCAACGTCGATCGTGACATCACGACCACAGGATAGGCTTCCACGCACGTCGATTCGCGCCGGGTCCACTATCGATACGCCTTGGCTCATGAGGCGCTGCGCAAGCTCCCACTGATAAATGCGTTCGACGCGTGCGAGTTGTGCCATGCTGTTGACACCAAGTATTTCGAATTCATCACCCGGCGTAGCTGTCGCGACGTTAGCCTTTTCACGCACGGCGCAAGCAACGATGTCAGTCAGGTAAAACTCGCCTTGCGCGTTGTTGTCAGTGATGCGCGAAAGCCATCGTTTCAATTTTTCCGTTGATACCGCCAGTAAGCCGGTATTCACTTCATGGATGGAGCGCTGTCGTTCGGAGGCGTCTTTTTCTTCAACGATACCTGTGACCTTTCCGTCCCGGTTGCGAATGATGCGACCGTATCCGTAGGGCTCGGCAAGCTCGGCTGTCAACAGCGCGAGATCTGCTTTAGTCGAGAGCAGCCGTTTCAGTGTTGCAGCACCGATTAGCGGCACGTCGCCATACAGAACAAGTGTGGTGTTGGCATCGAGCAAGGGCAGCGTTTGTTGAACTGCGTGTCCGGTACCGAGTTGCGGGTGCTGATGAACGAACTCGACATCGCTGGCCTTGAGGCGATCCTGCACTGGCTCGCTGCCATGGCCACAAACAACGATGATGCGGTGCGTGGTCAAGCTGCGGGCAGTCGACAGGACGTGCTCGAGCATCGGCTTACCGGCGAGTGGATGCAGTGCTTTCGGTATGTCGGAATGCATTCTCGTGCCTTTTCCAGCAGCAAGAATGACGACGTCTAGATCGGACATGAGTCGGGACCACGAGTGCGCTTAAGCGGGCCTCGAAATTATCGCATATGGCTCAAGCATGGCGTCGAGCGGCGAAGTATTTCAATTTGTCGTCTCGTTATATACCCATTCCAGGAGTGCGTCGAGTGCCGGCGCCGCGTAGCGTGATCGCGTGTGGTTGATGAAGAACACTACCGCGAGGTTGTGTCCATTCGCGCTGTTGAGATAGCCTGCTATTGCGCGAACTTCATCGAGATAACCGGTTTTAATGTGCGCTTGACCAGCGACTGGTGAGCTGTCCAGTCTTTTTCCCATCGTCCCATCGACGGCCACCAACGGCAGCGACGCAACCAGCTCGGGCATCAGCGGACTTTGCCACGCGCCGACCAATAAACGTCCAAGTTGCCTCGGCGTCAGCCGACTGGCACGTGACAGTCCTGAGCCATTGTCGATCACAAGCCCAGAAAAATCGAATTGCCATTCTGCCAGCCAACTGTTCAATGCGCTCCGCGCCTTATTGGGCGTCAACGGGTATCCCTGTTCGAGCCCCAACGTCAAGAACAAATGGCGCGCCATCACATTGTTACTGAACTTGTTGGTCTCTCTCACGATTTCTGCCAGGGGCGCAGAATCTTGGGAGGCGAGCAGCGTTGCTTCCGTTGGGGCCGTTCTTGTCTCGACCGAGCCAGACAACTTGCCGCCGAGTTCCTCCCACAACTGGCCAAACACCGCCGCGAAGTATTGGTCGGGCTCGAGCACGCTGTAGTAACGGGCTTTCTCGCCGCAGCCGGACGGGAACACGCCAGTGAAGGCCAATGAGTTTTCGTTTTGGGTTGGCGTGCGCGGCCAGAAATCGCAATGCCCTTGGCCGAGCGCGAGATTGTTGATGATCTCGATGCCCGGCAGCCGCGGTTCAGAGATAATGACAACACTGTGTGTCGTTTCGTCCGGAATGAAGCGCAGCAGGACAGTCTTGTGATTTAGCAGCAGCGCATCGGCGCCGACGTTATATGGGCGAGTCGGGTCGCCGTCAAATTCTGCAGGGTCGTGAGCTTCGGTTGCAAAGGCACTGCGATCCAGGTACACGTTGCCATTGATCTCGCGTAGGCCTCGGTACCGCAGTTCGCGAAGAAACCGCCAGAAGCGCTCCAGTGTCAGCTTTGGATCTCCATAGCCGCGAAAATACAAATTTCCCAGAAGGCGACCATCAGATAGGGCCCCCTCAACCAAGGCTTCGGTGCTCCAGGTAAAAGCCGGGCCCACTGTATCCAGCGCGGCGAAGGTGGTGATCAGCTTCATGACCGAAGCGGGATTGAACAAGGTATCGCCGGCCACGTCGACAACCAGCTTGTCAACGGTGAGGTCATACACGTGAATGCCGACGGCAGAGTGGGGAATCCCGGCCTCGGCTAGGGCATCTGCAACTGGTGGTGGCGGCGTCGTTAGCGCGCTGTGCGCTGATGCCGCAACCAGCAGTGAGCCGCTGGTCAAGAGCAGACTTAGGAGCTTGCGCATTTCATGATTCAAAGGTTAGGTGAATGACCGGCCCCATGAGTTTCCAAGCGACGTTGCGAACGAGCTTGCAGAACACCAGCGAAAGCGGCTTTACGGTGCACCGCGACTGTCTTTTCACCACCCGCGAAAAATGTGCCAACCGACGCTGTGGGGTGTGCGGGTCGCCGCGGCGCGTTTTGATTCATGCCCTGTTTTCACACTCGGCGGTTGTTGTTGGGAAATGTGCTTCGCACTGGTCGACTAGACCGATACCTGGCGCGTTACTTCAGTTATGTAGCTTGCGCGGACGACGCGGAAAGGAGGGCGAGTGTATGTTGCAAAAACATCAAAAAACTGATGGCATTAGCGTGAAGATGCGGCAGGCGAGTTTAGTCTCTGGCGCGGTAGATGCTTTCGCATAAGAAGAATGCTGCATTTTGCTGTTTAGGTGATCGTTGATTCCGGCGCTGTAAACAGGAGGTATGTTTATGGATTTTGCTGAATGTATTTCCGATCAGGTTGCGGCGGCTCGTCGGCCATTGGTTGGTGTGACGCTGGCTGCGGTGCCATGTCGTGATACGCCGGTGATATTGATGTTGCACTGGCACGGCTTCGTGGAAGAGCGCATTGCCCCTGTTGAGACTGCGCAGCCAGTGCGTTTTTCTTCGATACCTAGTTCAGCCTTGCAGGTGAATATGCGCTGGGATGAATTGATGGAACTCGACTTGGCGGCCATGGAGGCGGGCTGGGAGTTGGGTGCCTGGGACGTTTCCAGGTCTGAGCGCCCGGGCTGTGACCGTCCTGGCGCGCCAGTCAGAGAGGCTTTGGAATGTCGGCAGGCATTCGCCGCGTTGCCACTTGGCGCATTTGGCGAGCAGTTAGTCGTGTCCGAAACCCCCGATGCCGATGAACTCATGAGTGTCGCTTCGCGCAGCGGCTATGTGTTGTGGACGTTTCGGCCAGTGCATGGTGGAATCTGGGCGGACGTCAGCGACGATGCAACCCTTCGGTCCGACGGTACCCGTCGGCCACCTTGTCCTCATCACCCGGTGCCGCCGGGCAACCATCGTGACCAGCGCCATACGGTTTATCGCTTTGGTGTGGCCTCCGGTGGTATTGCTGTTAACTAGCCATTCATCTCCCTCCAAACTGGCCGCCCGTAGTTAGTAGGCGCACACTCTCGTAAATTCTCTTTTTTGGGAGTGATTTTTCTTCTTGGGGTGTTGAAAACGACATCGCTGGCCACTATTATTAGCACTCGTTTGGATTGAGTGCTAACAGCCTCGGCCAAGCCGCAAAAATTGGATTCATAAGAAGTCAACCACGGTTTATATGAAGGAGAAAGCAATGAAGATTCGACCCTTGCACGATCGCGTGATCGTCAGGCGTCTGGAAGAAGAGCGCAAGACGGCGTCGGGTATCGTCATTCCCGACAGCGCTGCAGAGAAGCCGGACACCGGTGAGGTGATCGCCACTGGTAGCGGGAAGATCCTCGAAGATGGGAAGGTTCGTCCGCTAGACGTGAAGAAAGGCGACAAGGTTCTGTTCGGTAAGTATTCGGGCCAGGCCGTCAAGATCGAAGGCGAAGAAATGCTCGTGATGCGCGAAGAAGACATCATGGGCGTACTTGATGCAGCCTAAACTGTTTCTATCGATTACTTTCAAATCCGCCACAGTTTTTCAGGAGTTAAGTCAATGGCAGCAAAAGAAGTCAAATTTCACGATTCAGCCCGCTCGCGCATCGTCAAGGGCGTGAACGTCCTGGCCGATGCGGTCCGTGTGACCCTCGGTCCGAAAGGCCGCAACGTAGTGCTCGAGCGTTCTTTCGGCGCACCGACGATTACCAAGGATGGCGTCTCGGTAGCAAAGGAAATCGAACTCAAAGACAAGTTCGAAAACATGGGTGCACAGATGGTCAAGGAGGTCGCTTCCAAGACCTCGGACGTCGCCGGTGACGGCACCACGACGGCGACGGTGCTGGCGCAGGAAATCGTTCACGAAGGCATGAAGTCCGTCGCGGCGGGCATGAACCCGATGGACCTCAAGCGCGGCATCGACAAGGCGGTTGTTGCCGTCGTCGATGAGCTGGCGAAAATCTCCAAGCCGTGCACAACCAGCAAGGAAATTGCCCAGGTGGGCTCCATTTCCGCCAACGCTGATCCGGAAATCGGCAAGATCATCGCCGATGCCATGGACAAGGTCGGCAAAGAGGGCGTGATCACTGTCGAGGATGGTTCTGGATTGCAGAGCGAACTCGAAGTTGTTGAGGGTATGCAGTTTGACCGCGGTTACCTGTCGCCCTACTTCATCAACAACCCGGATAAGCAAATTTCGGTTCTGGAGAACCCGTACGTGCTGCTGCACGACAAAAAGATCTCCAATATTCGCGATTTGCTGCCGGTGCTCGAGCAGGTCTCCAAGGCCGGCCGTCCGTTGCTGATCATCGCTGAGGACATTGAAGGCGAAGCGTTAGCGACGCTGGTGGTGAACAACATCAGAGGCATTCTGAAGACGGCTGCTGTCAAGGCGCCGGGCTTCGGCGACCGCCGCAAGGCCATGCTCGAGGACATCGCGATCCTCACCGGCGGCACCGTGATCGCTGAAGAGGTCGGTTTGACGCTGGAGAAAGCCAGCCTCAATGACCTCGGTAGTGCCAAGCGCGTCGAGATCGGCAAGGAAGAAACCACGATCATCGATGGTGCCGGTGAGCAAAGCAACATTGAGGGTCGCGTCAAGGCGATTCGCCAGCAAATCGAGGAATCGTCCAGCGACTACGATCGCGAGAAGCTGCAGGAACGCGTCGCCAAGCTGGCTGGCGGTGTTGCCGTGATCAAGGTCGGCGCCGCAACTGAAGTTGAGATGAAAGAGAAGAAAGCGCGCGTTGAAGATGCGCTGCACGCGACTCGTGCTGCCGTTGAAGAAGGCATCGTGGCTGGCGGCGGTGTCGCCCTCGTCCGGGCACGAGCCGCACTCGAGAAGGTCAAAGGTGAAAACCACGATCAGGACGCGGGTATCAAAATCGTCGCGCGTGCGCTGGAAGAGCCGCTACGCACCATCGCGGCGAACGCCGGTGCCGAACCTTCAGTCGTGATGAACAAGGTTGCCGAAGGCAAAGGCAACTTTGGATACAACGCTGCTACCGGCGATTACGGCGACCTGGTCGAGATGGGTGTTCTCGACCCGACCAAGGTCACGCGGTCGGCGCTGCAGAACGCAGCCTCGGTAGCTGGCTTGATTCTGACCACTGATGCAATGGTCGCCGAGGCGCCGAAAGAAGAGCATGCTCATCCGGCGCCGGACATGAGTGGCATGGGCGGTATGGGTGGCATGGGCATGTAATTCCGACTGCAGCCAAGGTGGTTCCCGCTCGGGATCCTCCTGTCGCTAGCTTCAGTTGGCTAATGCAATGGCTGTTTGAAAGGGCCCCGCAATGCGGGGCCTTTTTTTGTCGCGCCGCGCAACAACTTCTCACGACTCTTGGGTTATGATGCGCCGCTTGCTACCAAGAACAACGATATCAGGAGAGGGCTAAGACATGAAAAACCCGCAGGGTTACTGGAGAGCCAACCTCAAGCTGTTACTGGGTTGTCTCATCGTCTGGTTTGTCTGTTCGTACGGTTTCGGCATCATCATCGCCGAGCAGCTCAACGCGATCCATATTGGCGGCTACAAGCTTGGCTTCTGGTTTGCCCAACAGGGGTCCATCTACGTCTTTCTGGTTCTGATCTTCTATTACGTCTGGCGCATGAACAAGCTGGACCGTGAATACGACGTTCACGAAGACTGAAGAGAGGACAGAACGATGGATCTCAAAACTTTAACCTGGATTATTGTCGGCCTGACGTTCGCGTTGTATATCGGCATTGCCATCTGGGCGCGTGCCAGCAGCACCGGCGAGTTCTATGTTGCTGGCAAGGGGGTCAACCCGGTGCTGAACGGTATGGCCACCGCGGCCGACTGGATGTCGGCGGCATCGTTCATTTCGATGGCCGGCCTGATCGCTTTCATGGGATACGACGGGTCGGTCTATCTGATGGGCTGGACCGGCGGCTACGTGCTGCTGGCGCTGTTGCTGGCGCCCTACCTGCGCAAGTTCGGCAAGTTCACCGTGCCCGACTTCGTCGGCGACCGTTACTACTCGCAAACGGCGCGCATTGTTGCCGTGCTGTGCCTGATTGTCGCCTCGATTACCTATGTCATTGGGCAGATGAAGGGCATCGGTGTTGCCTTCTCCCGCTTCCTCGAAACCAGTTACGAGGTCGGCCTGTTCAGCGGCATGGGGGTGGTGTTTATCTACGCAGTGTTGGGTGGCATGAAAGGCATTACCTACACCCAGATTGCCCAGTACTGTGTGCTGATTTTTGCCTATACCGTGCCGGCCATCTTTATCNNGGCCATCTTTATCTCGTTGCAGCTCACTGGTAATCCGTTGCCGCAACTGGGCCTCGGCGGCTCGGTCAGCGACGGTACCCACTTGCTGGCCAAGCTCGACCAGGTCCTGATTGAACTTGGCTTCAGCGAGTACACTGCGAAGAAAGGCACGTCGCTTAATATGGTGGCGTTAACCTTCTCGCTAATGATCGGCACGGCCGGCTTGCCGCACGTGATCGTGCGCTTCTTCACCGTGCCGAAAGTGCGCGACGCGCGCGCGTCAGCGGGTTGGGCACTGGTGTTCATTGCCATCCTGTATACGACGGCTCCGGCGGTTGGCGCGATGTCGTTCTTCAACCTGATCAACACCGTGCAGCAGGGTGACATCGGTTCGCCGACCGGTAACCTCGTCATCGAAGATCGTCCGCAGTGGTTCAAGAACTGGGAAACGACCGGCTTGCTGGCATTCGAAGACAAGAACGGAGATGGCCGTATTCAGTACTTCAATGATAAGAATGCCGAGTTCTTGCTCAAAGCCGAATCCGAGTTTGGCTGGACCGGTAACGAAATGACCAAGATCGACCGCGACATCATGGTGCTGGCCAATCCTGAGATCGCGGGGTTGCCGAATTGGGTGGTGGCACTGGTGGTGGCTGGCGGTTTGGCGGCGGCGCTTTCAACGGCGGCCGGCTTGTTGATGGCGATCTCCTCAGCCGTCTCGCACGACCTGCTCAAAGGTGTTTTCAAGCCCGATATCTCGGAGAAGGCCGAACTATTGGCAGCCCGCGTGTCGATGGCTGGTGCCATTCTTGTCGCTGGCTGGTTGGGTCTGAATCCGCCCGGCTTCGCCGCGCAGGTGGTGGCGCTGGCGTTCGGACTGGCGGCGTCTTCCATCTTTCCGGCCTTGATGTTCGGCATTTTCAACAAGCGCGTGAATGCCAAAGGTGCGATTGTAGGTATGCTGGTTGGTCTGAGCAGCACGCTCATCTATATCTTCACGTTTAAGGGCTGGCTGTTCATTCCGGGTACCAACAACTTCCCCAACACGGCCGAATACTGGTTGTTTGGCATTCAGCCAGAGGCATTCGGGGCGATTGGTGCGGCTCTCAACTTCGTGTCGGCCTGGGTGGTCTCGAAACTGACCTCGCCGCCGCCGGAGCATATCCAGCACCTGGTCGAGGATATCCGGGTACCGCGCGGTACTGGTGCGGCTGCGGCGCACTAAGGCGTCGGTTCAAAGCCCGAGGAAAGCCCCGCCTAGGCGGGGTTTTTCTTTTCGGAAACATGCCGTAGTGGTCCCGGATACGTTAGCCTGCGGCTAACCATTAGGCTCCCCTCGCAGCTGGCGGCTGATATTCGCAATCCGAGCGCGGCTACGGCGGTTGAAGATATGCAAATAGAGTTAATCGAGATCAGGGAATTTCTAGCCGTGCAGCCTCCGTTCGATGCGCTGCCTGATGACGTGCTAGACCGATTGCCGGCAATGCTGTCAGTACGTTACTTGCGCCGTGGCACACCGGTGCCACTCGATGAGGCCGGAGGTGATCTCTATATCATTCGTCAAGGTGCGATAGAGGTGCGAGATCGCAGCGGTGAGCTCATCGACATACTCGGCGAGGGAGAATTGTTATCCGGGGCATGCGAGGAGGACGACGCTGCATCAACAATGAGCGCTATTACCTCGGAGGACACGCTGGCCTATCTGCTGCCGTGCACGCAGCTTGGCAGTCTGCGCGCCAGCTATGCTGAGTTCGCCAGACACTTTGACGCGACGCTGACCGAGCGCCTGAAAAGGGCCATTGAAAAGCTGCGGGAATCGCGGGGCTCCGCATTGCTTACGGTTCCGGTTGGTAGTCTCGTCAAACGCCCCCCAGTGTTTGTAGAGCCGCATACCAGCATTCGCGATGCAGCAGCACGCATGAACGATGAAGGGGTGTCGTCATTGTTGGTGATGAACGGCGATCAGCTTGTCGGGTTGTTAACCGACCGTGATCTGCGCAGCCGCTGCGTTGCCGAGGGGCTTGAAACAACCCACCCTGTGGCCGACATCATGACGGCGCAAGTCCACACAATCAGCCCTACTATGCTGGGCTTCGAGGCGTTGATGCGTATGACGCGGCTCAATGTCCACCACCTACCGGTGCTCGATGGGCAGCGTTTGATCGGGATGGTGTCGACCACCGATCTGGTGCGTCATGAAAGCGCCAATGCTGTCTACCTTGCCGGTGATGTCAGCAAAGCTGGCTCTATCGATGCGCTGGTAGAGATCAGTCGCAAGCTGCCGGAGTTACAGATCCAACTCACCTTGGCAGGTGCGAGCGCGCAACACGTTGGCGAAGCGGTATCAACGGTGAATGATGCGATTACGCGTCGCCTTTTGGAACTTGCCGAACAGCGGCTGGGAAGGCCACCAGTCGATTATGCATGGGTCACTGGCGGCTCGCACGCGCGTCGTGAACAGACCTCGCATTCCGATCAGGACAATGCGCTTATTCTGTCCGATACGGTTACCGCTCGGGACGATGAGTATTTCGCTGCGCTGGCGCGCTTTGTAAACGACGGTCTGAATGCCTGCGGGTTTGTTTATTGTCCGGGCGAGGTAATGGCCAGTAATCCCAAGTGGCGCCAGCCCCAATCACAGTGGCGCCGCTATTTTGATACCTGGATCAACGAGCCGGAGCCGATGGCACTAATGCTCTCGAGCGTGTTCTTTGACTTGCGGGTGGTTCATGGTGACGCATCATTACTTATCAATCTGCAACGGGAGAATCTGGAGAAAAGCCGGACCAACGGGATTTTTCTCGCCCACATGGTGAGCAACGCCCTCAAGCATCGGCCGCCGCTGGGATTTTTTCGCAATATTGTCCTGATTCACGGTGGCGAGCATGACAAAACGTTCGATATCAAGCTGCGCGGCATAGTGCCGTTGGTGGACTTGGCTCGTGTCTACAGCCTTGCCGAAGGTCTGGACGAGACCAACACGATTGGCCGATTACGAGCCGCAACCGGAACTCAGGTGCTGAGCGCCGAGGGTGCCCGCAATCTCGAGGATGCCTACGAGTTCATTGCGACGCTGCGCATCCAGCACCAAGTCCATCAGCTGCGCGCCGGTGGTAAACCCGACAACTATCTATCTCCCGGTGAACTTTCTGCATTGGAGCGCAGTCGGTTGAAGGATGCTTTTGGAATCATTGCGACAATGCAGCTGACGCTGCGGCAACGCTATCAGTAAACTCGTTTGCGTTAGTTTCCGCTTATGTGGCGACATGTTTTCCCGCTCGATTACCGGCGCAGGCGCCTGCTGCGGCGCACGCCGCGCGGGGCACTCTACGATTATCTAGCGGTTCCCTTCCCAAAGGGAAACCAAGACCATCGCAACATCGAGTTTGTCGCCCTTGACCTAGAAACGACTGGCCTCGACCCGAGTCAGCACGAGATCCTGAGCGTTGGAATGGTTTCGCTAACCGCGGGGAGGATTGATCTCTCCAGCGCGACCCACTATCTGGTTGCGCCCGAGAGCACGATTCCGGAAAGTTCCGCGGTCATTCACCGGATTACCGACGACGCGGCGGCATGCGGTGAGGCGCTCGATGACGTCATTCCGATGGTGTTGGGGCGCCTTCGCGGCCGCGTGTTGCTAGGCCATCACGCGAGTATCGAGCGGGGGTTTCTCGACGCAGCGTGCAGACGACTTTATGGCAGTGGCTTTTTGGTCCCGGTGGCGGATACTGAGGCTTTGGTGCGACGCTGGCTGGAGCTGGGCAACCAGTCCTTCTCGGGCCCCGACCTGCGGCTACACGCGCTGCGCGAGCGCTACGGGTTGCCACGTTACATGGCGCACAACGCGCTGACTGATGCGCTCGCCACTGCCGAGTTGTTCTGTGCATTTGTCGCCCACGCTAACTTGACTGGCAAGGTCCCCCTTAAGCGGTTCCTGGACGGGCAATGAGAGTTATTTAAGCGCCAGTGGGGCGGTTGGTTGGGCAGGGATTTCTACGTATAATTCGCCGCTTCGCGGCGGGTGCCAGTCCGGTCGAAGCCAAAATCCGATGTCCTGATCGGATCGAAGTGGTAAGGAGGCCAAGTAGCTCAGTTGGTA
>JABAOE010005285.1_pt1 | contig 25786 bp, 16 predicted proteins | sample 7062141 | NCBI WGS metagenome assembly JABAOE01 (sample SAMN14538627, study PRJNA623070) | marine sediment metagenome | biome: marine biome [ENVO:00000428]; feature: marine pelagic biome [ENVO:01000023]; material: deep marine sediment [ENVO:00002113] | place: India: Gulf of Khambhat ... | reverse complement strand
CCATGGTCGTTATATAAGACGTCCGATACTAAACGTTCACGCCAACCTGGCAGATCAGATCAAATGACGGGGCCTCGAGGCATGAACCCATCGGCTCGCGCTGAGTGGATGGCCCCCGAGCCTAAGGTCCCGGCGAGTGATTGTCCCAACTTGACTTTTGCTATCCTCGATCATCTATCTTCTATCCTCGTAGTATTTCCCCCTCGACACTTGTCACTCCAGGTGTTCGGAATCGGGGTTGAAATCGTTGTCATCGGGTGTAAAAATATCCTGCTTGGTTCTGACGGGGCGTAGCGCAGCCTGGTAGCGCACCTGCCTTGGGAGCAGGGGGTCGGCCGTTCAAATCGGCTCGCCCCGACCAAAAAAGCCAGCGAGCAGCTAGCAGCAAGCAGTTCAAAGCCTGTTTTTAAATTCTGCCAACTGCATACTGCGTCCTGCATACTTAAGTCAGCGCCAGTAGCTCAGCTGGATAGAGCAACGGCCTTCTAAGCCGTAGGTCGGGGGTTCGAATCCCTTCTGGCGCGCCAACTTGGTTTTAATTGTGGTGAGTGTAGCTCAATTGGTTAGAGCACTGGACTGTGGCTCCAGGGGTTGAGGGTTCAAGTCCCTTCACTCACCCCAACTCGTCCCTAGGATCGGCGTTCGCCTCGCCGCCGGATTTGACCCCTCTAGTTCACTGCAAGGAGAATTGAACTTTCCATCCTGTTTCCAAACACGTCCCATGAATCAACGTTTCACGAGAGGTGGAACGGAACCTATTTGATCCTTCTCGGTCCAGTTTGTTCCCTCACCATATCAATTTAGTAACGTTCCGCTGGCAAAAATTGGACAAACCCCAGCGGCTTCTTTTTTTGCAGCGGCTACCCCTTCATTTTTAATAGCCTTCCTTGCCGGGATTGCCCGGGCATCAAATTTGCTATCATATACAAAGAGTCTACGAGTCAAATCATGAACCAAAACGGCGATCTCCAAATCAATCTGGCCACTTACGCTTGGACTTCGCGGATCTTCTCGATTCTCAAGAAATTTCTTCGGGTCAATATGGAACTCCATCATAAGGAGGTGGTGGAGGCGGGTGAAATATTTCTTTTTAACCACTTTGCTCGCTTTGAGACCTTCATTCCCCAGTACCTTATCTACCAGGAGACTGGTGCGTTCTGCCGTTCCGTCGCATCGAGCGATTTTTTTGTCGAGCAGTCAGCCTTCTCAAACTACCTGAAAAATGTTGGTGCCGTTCCCAACAATCACCCCAGACTTCTTGCCTTCCTGGCTGAAGAGATCCTGCGAGGAAGGAAAGTGATCGTTTTTCCCGAAGGCGGCATGGTGAAAGACCGCAGAGTCCTGGACCATCGGGGCCGATATCGCATTTACTCCAGAGCCGCGGAGACATGGCGCAAGCACCATACCGGTGCGGCTGTGCTCGCCTTGGCGCTGGACCTATACAAGAGGACCATCCTCAAGGCCTACGAGAAGGGCGATCTAAAGCGAGTGGAAACTTTGAGCGAATCACTCCAGCTCGATAAGTGGGCCCTCCTGGCAGCTGCCCACAGACCCACCCTGATTGTCCCGTCCAACATTACCTTTTATCCGATTCGAGTGGGAGACAACTTGCTGCGCAAAGTAGGTGAGGCGCTCAATAAAGGACTCAGCCGGCGCATGTCCGAGGAGCTCGAGATCGAGGGCAATATTCTTCTCAGGGATACGGACATGGACGTGCGCTTGGGAGAGCCGGTGGCGCCCGCGGAATTTTGGCGCTGGTGCGATGATAAGCTCATTACCCACCTGCTAGCCGGCAAATTTGATTCACTGGACGTTTTATTCGGGCACTCGTCGAACGGCGGAGGGTTTAACAAGCGAATGCTGGGTAGCCTCATCCGGCGCAACTCGCTTCACATTCGTGATCAGTATATGCATCGGATGTATGCCAGTGTAACCGTCAATTTAAGCCATCTGGCCTCCCAGCTAATTCTTTCCTACATGGACAAGGGGAAAACAGACATTGACCATGAGACCTTCCACAAGGCGCTCTACCTGGCCGTCAAGAAAGTGCAGCGGGAGCCTTCGGTCCACTTGCACCGGAGCCTCAGAAATCCGGTCGCCTACCGAGGTGTGATGGACGGTGACTGTCCCGGCCTGGACCAGTTTGTAAAGACGGCCACAGCCATGGACCTGATTGAGGGCGACAAGGAAGGGTACCGCTTTTTGTCCAAGCTCCGAGAGGAGCACCAGTTCGACGAGATTCGGCTGGAAAACTTGGTTGTCGTTTACGCCAACGAAGTGGCTCCGATCCCGGGAGTCATGCGCGCGGTGAAACAGGCCATGGATGAAGCCAGCCGGCTCGATTCCAGAAAGCTGGCACGGCTGACGTTCGACGATCAAGTGGTGGGCTACACCTGGGACCGACAGTCCTTTGCCAAGCCTGTGCATAAGGAAATTAATGAACAAGAAACGGCGACGGAAAGTGGTGAACCCTTCCTGCTTCTACCGAAGAAAGCCAAAGATCTCGGCGTGGTCCTCGTGCATGGGCTGCTGGCTACCCCGGTTGAAGTGCGAGCCCTTGGCGAGAAGCTGGAGAGTCTGGGTTATCCGGTGGTAGGGGTCCGACTCAAAGGACATGGAACCTCACCGTGGGACCTGAGGGAAAGAAGCTGGGAGGATTGGATGCGCTCGGTGCGCCAGGGCTACGATATCATGTCGGCCCTTACGAATCGTATTGCGCTAGTGGGATTTTCTACCGGCGGTTCGCTGGTGCTTCGTCTGGCGGCTGACGGTCCCGAGGGTTTGGCCGGGGTGGTGGCGGTATCGGCTCCTCTGAAGGTTCGTGACCGAAACATGATCTTTGTCCCCCTCGTGCACGGTGCCAATCGGATGTTGGGTTGGGTTCCGGCCTTCGAGGGCATCATGCCGTTTCGCTCAATGCATTCGGAACATCCCCACATCAACTACCGCAATGTTCCCATTCGCTGCCTGTACGAACTGCGACGTCTCATCGATACCATGGAAGAGCGATTACCCGATATCAAATGCCCGGTCAGCCTGATTCAGGGGACGGAAGACCCTCTGGTGGAGCCCATCAGTGCGGAGATCATCCACAAGAAGCTTCGTACCGACAGGAAAGATCTGGTGATGGTGACTTCGAAGAGGCATGGAATCATATACGAGGACATTGGAGTTACCCATGAGACTGTCATCCAGCAATTGGAAACCCTATCCGGCTCAGCTCAAGGTAAGGGGATGCACACGGCAGTTTCGTTAGGAAAATCTCGTGGCTTTCGCGGCCCAGAACCAGTCTAAGTAATTGATAATGCGAGGTAAATTACTCTACTGAGTGGGCCGTTCGAGGCTGGGTTGGTGCCCCTCAGGTAGACCTAGAAAAGCAGCAGCGATACAATAATAAGTATCAAACTCATCATAGCGCCAAACTATGACCGGAGGGTCGTTTTAAAATGAAGAACGTTGTTATTACAGGTTATGTGCGGTCCCCGTTTACTCCAGCCAAAAAAGGCGAGCTGGCGAAGGTTCGGCCGGACGAGATAGCCGCGCAGGTCATGAAAGGCTTGATAGAGAAGACCGGAGTCAAAACGGAGGATATCGAAGACCTGATCCTGGGCTGCGCGTTTCCTGAAGCAGAACAGGGAATGAACCTCGCGCGTATCGTTGGGTTTCTCGCCGGATTGCCGCTGTCGGTTACGGGTACGACGGTCAATCGTTTCTGCGGCTCCTCCATGGAAGCCATCCATATGGCCACCGGCGCGATTCAACGGGGTGCAGGCGATGTTTTTCTTTGCGGCGGTGTAGAGTCCATGACTCGCGTGCCGATGCCTGGATTCAACATGATGCCGCACCCGGGTCTCTATAAATCATACCCCCAGGTCTATATCTCCATGGGACTCGCAGCGGAAAACATGGCGCGCCACTACAAAATACCACGTGAGGCTCAGGAAGAGTTTGCCTTCACCAGCCACCAGAAGGCGGTGTCTGCCGAAAAGGCGGGTCATCTGGCGGGTGAAATTATTAGCATCGGACAAAACGGCTCCAAGGTCGAACGAGACGGGTGCCTCAGAGCGGATACGAATCTTGAAGCACTGGCGAAACTCGTGCCTTCCTTCGATACAAAAGGCAGCGTTACGGCGGGAACGTCGGCACCGCTCACGGACGGAGCGGCAGCCGTCCTGGTGTGCTCGGAGGATTATGCCAGGGGACACGGGATGGAAATCCTTGCCCGCATCAAGGGCACCGGTGTGTCCGGCTGCGCTCCCGAGTTGATGGGTATCGGTCCCGTAGGGGCGAGTCGTAAAGCGCTGGACCGAGCCGGACTGCAACTGAGCGATATGGATCTTATCGAACTCAATGAAGCCTTCGGTGTGCAGGTCCTGGCGTGTATCGGAGAAATGGGAATTGCGCGGGAAAAGCTCAACCTCCAGGGCGGAGCTCTGGCATTGGGTCACCCTCTGGGAGCGTCCGGTGCGCGGATCGCCGGCAAAGCGGCGTCACTGTTAAAGCACCAGGGTGGGAAGTATGCCCTCGCCACCATGTGTATTGGCGGTGGCCAGGGAATCGCAACAGTGCTCGAGGCGGTTTAGATGGCGGAAATCAGCAAAGCGGCGGTCATCGGTGCGGGGGTGATGGGTAGCGCCATTGCGGCTCATCTTGCCAACGCGGGGGTACCGGTTGTGCTCATGGACATTGTTCCCGAGGGTGCCAAGAACCGCAACGTCCTGGCGGAAAGCGCCCTGGCGCGGCTGCTGAAAGCCGAACCCCAGGCCTTTGTGCACGGCAAAGCGGCCAGGTGGGTTACCCCGGCAAATACGGAAGATCATCTCGAGCTCCTCGGCAGCGCCGATTGGATTATTGAGGCCGTGATTGAGGACCTCGATATCAAACGATCCCTCTATGGTCGGATCGAAAAGGTCCGCAAGAAGGGCTCCGTGGTCTCATCCAATACTTCCACCTTGACCTTGATCGACTTGGTGAAAGACCTCCCGGAGAGTTTCGCCGCCGATTTTATGATCACTCATTTTTTTAATCCCCCGCGTTACATGCGCTTGCTTGAAGTCGTGGCGGGATCAAAGACTCGGGGCGATGCCGTCCAGACGATCTGTCAATTCGCTGATCGGCGCCTGGGTAAGGGGATTGTTCTCTGCCACGACACGCCGGGCTTCGTGGCAAACCGGATCGGTGCGTTCTGGCTTCAGTGTGCCGTGGTCACCGCGGTGGAACAAGGCCTCAGTGTTGAGGAGGCGGACCTCGCGGTGAGCCAGGCGTTTGGTGTGCCTAAGACTGGGGTTTTTGGTCTGTTGGATCTGGTGGGGCTGGATCTCATGGTAAAAATCGACGCCAATCTCATGGGTAGCTTAGCCGAAAACGATCCCTACAAGCGTGTGCGGCGAGATTTCCCCCTGCTTGGCAGGATGATCGAACAGGGTTACACGGGTCGAAAGGGCAAGGGTGGCTTCTATCGGCTAAAGGCCAACGGTAAAGCACGAATCAAGGAAGCCATCGATCTCGACAGTGGAGAATACCGGCCCGCGGCTGGCGTCTCATTGGAGAGCCTTCAGGTGGGAAAGGCCGCCGGCCCCCGGGCTCTGCTGGAGCACAGCGATAAAGGGGGACGTTACGCTTGGACCGTCCTGTCGGAGACATTGGCTTACGCCGCCGGCCTGGTTCCCGAGGTTGCGGACCGTCTTGAGTCCGTGGATCGTGCCATGAAGCTCGGTTACAACTGGACTCAAGGGCCCTTCGAACTGATGGATCGGTTGGGCGCCAAGTACCTCAGCGAGCGGCTTCAAAAGGAAAGCCGAAAGGTCCCGGCATTGATTCGTCAGGCGGGAATAACGGGTAGTTTCTACCGCGTTCATGACAGTCGTCTCCAATCTCTGGCTGTTTCTGGGGAATATGCCGATATGCCGCGGGAGGAGGGAGTCCTCCTCCTTGCAGATATCAAATTGGCAAGCAAACCACTGGCGAAAAACAGCTCCGCGAGCCTGTGGGATGTCGGGGATGGAGTGGTTTGCCTCGAGATTCACAGCAAGATGAACACCCTCGATCCCAATGTGTTCTCTATGATCCAAAAGGTCATGGAAGTCATGCAGGGCGCTAAAGGCTACAAGGCGCTGGTGGTCTACAATGAGGGACAGCACTTTTCCGCCGGGGTCAACCTGGGGATCGCCTTGTTTGCCGCCAACGTCGCCGCCTGGCCCATGATGGATGACATAGTGAAACAGGGTCAGGCCATGTACAGGGCCCTGAAGTACGCTCCATTTCCCGTGGTGGCGGGGGCTTCTGGCCTTGCCATTGGCGGTGGTTGCGAAATGCTGCTCCACTGCGACGCCGTACAGGCTCATGTGGAAAGCTATATCGGACTGGTAGAGACCGGTGTGGGCATTGTGCCTGCATGGGGCGGCTGTAAAGAAATGCTCGCCCGCATGAGCGCCGACCCCCGCCGACCCCGCGGACCTATCCCGCCGGTAGCGGCGGCCTTCGAAACCATCGGTCTCGCGAAAGTGGCAAAGTCTGCTTTCGAGGCCAGGGAGCTGGGCTATTTGAGACCGACGGATGGGATCACCTTCAATCGGGACCGATTGCTGGCAGACACGAAAGCCAAAGCGCTGGAGTTGTCCGAGGACTATCAACCTCCCAAGCCAGTGGAGCTGATCCTGCCGGGTCCCTCTGGTAAGGCGGCACTTCGCCTGGCGCTGGATGGTCTCAAGGCGAAGGGGCAGGTTACGGCCCACGACCAGGTCGTGGCGGAAGGACTAGCCGAAGTCCTGACAGGTGGGAGTCAGGCGGATCCCACCGTGCCGGTTACGGAAGATCAGGTCATGGAATTGGAGCGCAAGGTATTCCTGCGCCTGGCCAGGACGGATGCGACTCTTGCCCGCTTGGAGCACACCCTAGAGACCGGTAAGCCCCTTAGAAACTGAAGGACAAGAAATGGTGACGTATAAGGCCCCTTTGGCAGATATTCGCTTCGTTTTGTATGAACTCCTCGGTTATGACGAAACCATCGCCGCCCTGCCCGCGTACGGTGAAGCAAGCCGGGACATGGTGGACGCCGTCCTTGATGAGGCCGCTCGCTTCTGTGAAAACGAGCTGTTGCCGCTGAACGCTCCGGGAGACCAGGAGGGATGCGTTCTGGAAAATGGCAACGTTCGCACACCGAAAGGGTTCAAAGAAGCCTACAAGACCTTTACCGCCGCCGGTTGGACCGGCCTGGCGTGCGACCCGTCATTCGGCGGCCAGGGACTGCCAAACGTGCTTGAGTTTGTGCTCGAGGAACTGATTTGTTCCACTAACCTGAGTTTCGGTATCTATCCCGGCTTGAGCCATGCGGGTTACCATGCGCTGCTCCACCATGGCAGTGAAGAACAGCGCCGTCTCTATCTCCGGAACATCGTCGAAGGTAAGTGGACGGCCAGCATGTGTCTCACGGAGCCTCAGTGCGGTACGGACCTAGGTCTGGTCCGCACCAAAGCGTTGCCCAATGGCAAATGCGGCTACAAGATCTCCGGCTCAAAGATCTTCATCTCAGCAGGTGAGCATGATCTGACTGAAAACATCATTCATCTGGTTTTGGCCCGTTTGCCCGAAGCTCCTCCGGGTACCAAGGGCATTAGTCTCTTCGTTGTACCCAAGTTCCTGGTAGGTCCCGACGGATCCCTGGGAGAAAGAAACGCAGTCACCTGTGGTTCCATCGAGCACAAGATGGGCATCCACGGCTCTTCCACCTGTCAGCTCAACTTCGATGGAGCGGAAGGTTACCTTGTAGGTGAGCCGCACAAGGGGATGCGTTACATGTTCAGCATGATGAACACGGCGCGCCTTGCCATCGGGCTCCAGGGGTTGGGCCTCGCCGAGACCGCGTATCAGTCCGCCGTTGCCTACGCCAGAGAGCGGCTTCAGGGACGCTCCTTATCCGGCGCCAAATTTCCCGATAAGCCTGCGGACCCGATCCTCGTCCATCCGGATGTGCGTAAAAACCTGCTAACCATTCGCGCCTATAATGAAGGCGCCCGAGCGTTGGCCCTGTGGGTAGGTATGGGGGTGGATCTCGCAACGAAGCATCCGGACCCTGGGCGTCGTCAGGAGGCGGAGGACTTTGTGGCCCTCATGACTCCGGTGGTGAAAGCCTTTACAACCGACTATGGGTTTGATGCCACCAATCTGGGACTCCAGGTCTTCGGTGGGCACGGATACATTCGTGACTACGGCATGGAGCAGCTGGTGCGGGACGCCCGCATTGCCCAGATCTACGAAGGAACCAACGGCGTACAGGCGCTTGATCTCGTGGGTCGTAAGATGCCGCAGCATGCGGGACGCTTGCTACGGCGGTTCTTTCACCCGGTTTCTGAGTTTATCGAGACGAACGCCGCTAATCCGGAGATGCAGGAGTTTGTGGCGCCGCTGACCAAGGCCTTCGGCAGGCTTCAGCAGGTCACCCTTTGGGTTGCCCAGGAGGGGCTCAAGGACCGGGAACAAGCGGGCGCGGCTGCTACGGATTACCTTCGGATGTTTGCTCTAGTCGCTCTTGCCTTTCTGTGGGCAAGGATGGCCAAGGTCGCCCATGAAAAACTTGCAAGTGAGAAGAATACTTTTTACGAAGCCAAGCTTGCTACCGCCCGTTTTTATATGCAGCGTCTGTTGCCGCAGACGTCTTCTCTGATGGCATCGATCCTCTCCGGTGCGAGCTCCATTATGGCCGTCAAAGACGAGTGGTTCTAGTTTAGTGCTGAGTAACGAGTACTGAGTGAAAAGATTGCAGTAAGACAGTTGGCAGTAAGCATAAATCAAGTGTTAAGCGGATAGTCTCAAGCGCTAAGCACTAACGGATTGTCGCACAAAAGCATATCGTTTAATATTTTTTTCTTCTCTTCTCTGGCGGAAAGCTGAAGGCTGACGGCTGAGAGCTCTTATTAAGCATCAACACTCAACACTGACTACTCAATTTGCTGGATGCCGCAATCCTCGATCTTCTATCCTCTATTCTCAACCTTCAATCGTCCTCAGTACTGCCTACTGCCCGCTGCTCCCTGCTTGCTTTCTTGCCAGTTCCTCCGCTACCAATTCCCGCCTGGAAGGTTTGCCCATGAGGGTTCTGGGGATTTCTTTGCGAAATTCGATCTCCCGGGGAAGCTCAAAGGATGCCAGCTTGTCTTTGAGATAGGCGCGGAGTTCGGCGGCGCTCAGTGTCTCTCCGTTTTGTAGCCTCACATATGCCTTGACCGACTCACCCCGATGAAGGTGAGGAATGCCGGCCACGGCGGCCTCCGCGACGGCGGGATGTTGACAGATGGTTTCTTCAATGACGCTGGGGTATACGTTGAACCCACTCGTAATGACCAGGTCTTTAAGGCGGTCAATGATAAAAACGTATCCGTCATCGTCCATGTAACCAATGTCCCCGGTACGCAAGCGACCCGCTTCCAGTACGGCTTTGGTTTCGTCATGGTGCTTCCAGTAACCTGCCATCACCTGGGGTCCGCGCACACAGATCTCCCCGGTCTCTCCCAGCCGCAGGGTCTTCCGGGGGTTTTTGAGAGACACGATTTCAACGATTGTCCCCGGAAGCGGTAGTCCAGCGGATCCCGGCTTGTTGACTCCTGTTAAAGGATTAATGGTACACACAGGGCCGGCTTCCGTCAGGCCATAGCCCTCCACCAGGGTGCAAGCCGTGAGTGCCTCGAACTTTTCTTTGATTTTGAGCGAGAGAGTTGACCCGCCGGAGATGCAGAACTTGAGGCTTGATAAATCGTAGCTTCTGGCGTCTTTGTGCTCGTTAATGGCCGAGTAGAGGGTGGGCACTCCCATCAGGATTGACGGTCCGTCCTTGGCGATGACTTTGAGAACCTCTGTTACCTTAAAGCGCGGTAACAAAACAATCTCGGCGCCGATGTATAGGCCGAGGTTCATGAGCCCTGTCATGCCGAAGACATGGAATAGCGGCAGCACCGCCAGCACCTTTTCCCTTCCTGGCCTCACACCCACGGACCATAGACCCGTCTGAACTGTGTTCGCATAGAGGTTGCCATGAGTCAGCATGGCGCCTTTAGGAACTCCGGTCGTACCCCCCGTATACTGAAGCACGGCAACGTCGTGATCGGGATCCACGGGAACAGGTCTAAAATTGCCATCATTGGCGATTAGCCTTTCGAAGGTCACATGTCTTCCGTCCGGAGGGATGGCCGCCGTGTCCTTTCGTTTAAGTAAAGAGAAGAGGGCTTTATCCGGGAACGGCAAGGCCCGGCTCATGCGGCAGACCACGATCTTGATGAGTTCGGTGTCCTCCAAACGGTGCACAATTTTGGGATGGAGGATTTTCAAGTTCATGGTTACCATGATGCGGATATCGGAATCCTGGATCTGGCGTGCGATCTCTGGCTCGGCATACAGCGGGTTGAAGTTCACGACCGTTCCGCCCGCTTTGAGTATGGCGTAGTAGCAAATGACGAAGTAGGGGGTATTGGGCAGGAAGAGGCCGACCCTCACTCCCTTACCCACACCCAGGTCCAGAAGGCCCTTTGCCGCCCTTGCGACCAGAACTCCTACTTGCCGATAGGTATAACGCTTGCCGAGGAATTTGAGACAAATCTGGTCGGGATATCTGCTGACGGCATCGTCAAAAATGTCCGTGAGGGGTTTCGGACTGAACTCCAGAGGCCAATGAAGTCCCTCCGGATAGCTTGCCTCCCACGGGTAGGGTCTGGTGTAGGTATGGTGACCGGTGAAGCGCCGAATCACGGCCAACAGGGGGCTTGCGATGTCTCTCAGTCTGGCTGTAAGCCTTGTCCTGGTCGGAATGGGACTCCCCTCCATGTCGAGTCCAGTACACGCAATTGGCGTGAACGCGGATGCCTGATGCGAGCAATAATATATTATTAAGGATACCACTCCGAGGTGGGTGCCACTAGACGGCGGGGTCGGCGGCTGACGACCGCCCCCGTGTTGGGAAGGCGGCCGGAGAAAGATTGAACCGTTATTTTCCAGTATGCACCGAATTACGCCGATTTTCGTTTTCACCGGACTTTGAAAAACGGGTAGGTCGTGCTAGAAAATTGGTCTTCACAACCATCAATCCATCAGATGCATTGGGCATGGGCCGCTAGCTCAGTTGGTAGAGCAGCTGACTCTTAATCAGCGGGTCCGGGGTTCGAGTCCCCGGCGGCCCACCATAAATTTTTGCTGCGCAAAATTTTGGAGCAATGGAGCAGTCGAACAATAGAACAGTGAGTTTGATGAAATGGGCACCATGGCGGTCCCCTGGTCTACTGATCTAATGATCAATCCGAGGCTAGAATTTTGCGAAGCGAAATTTTGGAGCATTGGGACAATAAATCCGCCACAGGCGGAGAAATTGCGTAAATGCGGTCTGTTTCTCTATTGATCCATTGCTCGCCCTCAGAATATTATTTTGCCGTGCAAAACCTTAGAGCCTTGGAGAATTGAATCTGCCGCCGGCGAAAAAAAATTCCCTAAACCGATCTGCTGATCCGTTGACCGGGTTCCCTGCCGTAACTGGCGTGTTCGTTCAAAGAGCAACAGGTCCTTGACATCGCTTTCGGTTCTTTCATACTGTCCTATCCTAAGCTAAATTGTTGATTAAGAGATCTCCGATTGAAAAGAATACAGAATCAGGAAAGTAGGGACCCGTTAGCCGATGCGAGAGTGGCGGAATTGGCAGACGCACTAGACTTAGGATCTAGCGGGTAACCGTGGGGGTTCGAGTCCCCCCTCTCGCACCAAAGATCCGTCTGCCACCATGAGCTGATCGATAATTTTCTGTCCCAGAGGTTTAAGATGAAAGTCGATGTCGACATTCTGAGTCCAATTCAACGTAAGATCCACATTGAAGTCCCCGGCCAGGCGGTTCGCGATGAATTCTCCCGCGTCTACGGCGCCCTCAGCCAGAGGGCGAAGATTAAGGGCTTCCGCCCAGGGAAGGTTCCACGGACCGTTCTTGAAGGTATCTATGGCGACGAGGCGAAGAGCCAGACCCTATCGCGCCTGGTGGAACAGTCCCTGCGTGAGGCGGTAAGAGAGAAGGGACTGCAAGTGGTATCCCCTCCAGAAGTGGAGCCGGGCGAGTTGGTTGAGGGAAACCCCTTTACCTTTTCCGCTGTGGTGGAAATCAAGCCTGAGATTGAGCTCAAAAAGTATCTCGGCTTGGAAGTGGAACGGATCAAGATCGAGGTGGAAGAGAAACAAGTGGACGAGGCCCTAAGTGGGTTTCAGGAATCCCACGCTCACCTGCAGCCTGTGGAGGACCGTGACGGTGTCGAAAAGGGAGACTGTGTGGTGCTCGATTTTTCCGGTACCGTCAACGGGAAGCCCTTTCCTGGGAGCCAGGGTGAAAACGCGTTGCTTGAGGTGGACGGAAAGAGCACGCTTGCGCAATTCGAAGAAGCCTTGATCGGGTTAAAAAAGAATATGGACCATCAGATTAGTGTGACGTATCCGAAAGAATACGGAAACGCGGAGTTGGCCGGCAAGGCGGTAGACTTCCGTGTCCATATCAAAGACATCAAGAAAAAAATTCTCCCGCCATTGGACGATGATTTTGCTAAGGACCATGGCGAGTGTGAAACTCTTACCGAGTTGAAAAACAAGATCAGGGAACGCCTGGAGTCGGAACTCAAGGAGATTCAAAATAGAGAGCTAAGAGAGCAATTGCTCACGCAGTTGATTGAATCACACTCCTTTGACGTGCCCACTGCTATGGTGGACCGGCAGCTTCAATACCTTATGGAACGGCGCCAGCGTCCGGTGCAGGCCTCGGGATCCAATGCCCCCCAATCCGCCCCTTCCGCGGAGGAACTCCGCAAGGAGCTAACTCCGCAGGCCCAACGCCAGGTCCAGACCATGCTGCTGGTGGAAAAAGTGGGTGAGCAGGAAAAGATTGACGTTACAGATCAAGATGTGCAGCAAAGAATTGATGAAGTCGTTCGGTCCGTCGGCGATAAGGGTTCGGTGGTGCGTGATTTCTACCGGCGGGGCGAGGCTCGGGACGAATTGCGGTCCCAGATGGTCTTCGATAAGACACTGAATTTCTTATTAGAAAATGCAAAAGTCAAAGAAACGGAATCGGCAAAAACAAAGGTTGATGAGGGCCGGAAAAAAAGATAAAATGACTTTCGCGTCTAGAGGAAAGCGAAATCTATGAACTTTATCCCAATCGTGGTTGAACAGACAGGGCGGGGAGAACGCGCATACGATATCTATTCCCGCTTGCTCAAGGATCGGATTGTATTTTTGGGGAGTGTCGTGACGGATGATGTGGCCAACGTCGTGACTGCACAGCTCCTCTTCTTGGAATCCGAGGACCCGGAACGTGACATTTATTTTTACATTAATTCTCCCGGCGGTTCGGTCACGGCGGGTCTGGCCATCTACGACACCATGGAGTATGTTAAGCCGCAGGTGGCAACCGTATGTCTGGGCCAAGCGGCCAGTATGGGTGCGCTTCTTTTGGCCTGCGGTGCCAAGGGAAAGAGATACGCATTGCCCCATTCCCGGATCATGATCCATCAACCTCTGGGAGGTTTTCAGGGCTCCGCCGCCGATGTGGATATTCAAGCGCGGGAAATCCTGCGCATGAGAGAAGAACTCAATGCCATTATGGTGAAGCACACCGGCCAGACCCTCAAAAAGGTCGAGAAGGACACGGATCGCGACCTCTTCATGTCAGGAAAGCAGGCTTTGGAATACGGCATCGTGGATGAAGTTATCTCCAGTCGTTGGGATATAGATCAAAAGAAATAAAGGAACTCTTCTATGCCAAAGCATGGTGACGACCGCTCGGGAAATCTCGTTTGCTCCTTTTGTGGCAAGAGTCAAGATGAGGTTCGCAAGCTCATAGCGGGTCCAACGGTCTATATCTGCGATGAGTGCATTGACCTGTGCAACGATATCATTGCAGAGGAGTGCGATCACGAAGAGGCCCTAGCCGCCTCATCGGGTGTTCCCAAACCCATTGAGATCAAGCGTGTACTGGATCAGTACGTGGTGGGACAGGAAAGAGCCAAAAAAATACTGGCCGTCGCAGTGCACAATCACTACAAGCGCATCGACAACCAGATGATGACGGGTGATGCGGAGTTGCAGAAGAGCAATATTCTGCTTTTAGGCCCGACGGGATCGGGAAAAACTCTGCTGGCCCAAACCCTGGCGCGTTTTCTGCAAGTCCCATTTACCATTGCCGATGCCACGAGTTTGACCGAAGCCGGTTATGTGGGAGAGGACGTCGAGAACATCATTCTCAATCTGCTGCAGGCGGCGGATTACGACGTGGAAAAGGCCCAGCGGGGTATTGTTTACATTGATGAGATTGATAAGATCTCCCGCAAATCGGAGAATCCTTCTATTACCAGGGACGTCTCCGGCGAAGGCGTGCAGCAGGCTTTGCTGAAGATCATCGAAGGGACCATGGCGAGTGTGCCTCCCAAGGGAGGGAGAAAACACCCGCAGCAGGAGTTCCTCCAGGTGGATACGACGAATATCCTTTTTGTGTGTGGCGGTGCTTTTGTGGGTTTGGAGGATATCATTCGCCGGCGGACGGGCCGGAAGAAATTGGGCTTTGGGGGGGAACTGGAAAGAACCGACGGTCGACGCGACAGTGAGCTTCTTCACGAGGTTCAGCCAGAGGATCTTTTGAAATTTGGTCTTATTCCGGAGTTCATCGGGCGTTTGCCGGTGATCGCCACCTTGGATGAGCTGGATGAAAGTGCTCTGGTAAAGATTTTAAAGGAACCGAAAAACGCGCTCACCAAACAATACTGCAAGCTGTTTGAAATGGAAGGGGTTCATCTAAAGTTTACCGATGAAGCCTTATGGGCCATAGCGGCTGAAGCGATGAAGAGGAAATCAGGGGCGAGGGGACTGAGGGCCATCATGGAAAATACCATGCTGGACGTCATGTATGAGATGCCCTCCCAGCCGAATATTAAGGAGGTCATCATTTCGGACGAGGTGGTGACTCGCAAGGGGCCTCCGATGGTGGTATACACGAAGGCGGCTGAGAGCGCATAGCGGGGGGATGAACTATGCTATTTCGTAACGACAAAAAAGACGACAAAGAACAAGGAAACAATGAAACCCAGGTACCACTTTTACCCTTGAGGGACATTATTGTCTTCCCTCATATGGTGGTGCCTCTCTTCGTTGGACGGCAGAAGTCCATCCGGGCTTTGGAAGAGGCCACCCAGAACCAAGGGCCGATCTTTCTTTCTTCTCAGAAAGACGCAAAGACCAACGACCCCACAGAGACCGATATCTATCCCATCGGTACCCTGGGGACCGTGGTTCAGATGCTGAAACTCCCGGACGGCACGGTGAAAGTGCTCGTGGAAGGGAAAAAGCGGGCCAAAGTGGTGCGTTATTTGACCCATCCCGACTTTTTCCTTGTGGGAGTGGAGGAGGTCCAGGAGGTAGTGGATAAAACTCCCGAGGTGGAAGCTTTGATCCGAGAGGTTCACACGACCTTCGAAAATTACGTCAAGTTGAAAAAGAAGATTCCACCGGAAATGGTCATGTCGGTTTCCTCCATTGACGATCCCAGTCGCCTTGCGGATACGATTGTGGGGCATCTGGGGATCAAGTTGGAAGAGCGACAGGCCCTATTGGAGATCATCAATGCGGCGGAACGGCTCGAAAAGGTGCTGGGGCACATGCGGGCCGAGATTGAGATCCTGGAAGTGGAGCGGCGGATCCGCTCACGGGTCAAGAAGCAAATGGAGCGGTCGCAGAAAGAATACTATTTAAACGAACAGATGCGAGCCATCCAAAAGGAGTTGGGGGAAAAGGACGAATTCAAAAACGAGATCCAAGAAATTGAAGAGAAGATCAAACAGAAAAAGTTTAGCCAGGAGGCCAGGGAAAAAATCGAAAAAGAGTTGAAAAAGCTCAAGATGATGTCTCCCATGTCGGCGGAAGCCACGGTGGTGAGAAATTATCTGGACTGGATCCTGGGCTTGCCCTGGAACGAGTTCACGGAAGAAAGGCTCGATATCAAAGACGCCGAAAAGGTATTGGAAGACGATCATTACGGTCTTGAAAAAGTAAAGCAGCGTATCCTCGAATACCTGGCGGTTCAGAGCCTGGTGGGAAAAATCAAAGGCCCCATCCTGTGTCTCGTAGGTCCGCCGGGAGTAGGAAAGACCTCTCTGGGGCGCTCCATCGCTCGCGCGACGGGGAGAAAGTTCGTACGGGTCTCCCTGGGAGGCGTCCGGGATGAGGCGGAGATCCGGGGTCATCGTCGCACCTATATCGGTGCGCTGCCGGGCAAGATCATTCAGAGCATGAAGAAGGCGGGTTCAAGCAACCCTGTTTTCCTCATGGACGAAGTGGATAAGATGTCCACGGATTTTCGTGGCGACCCATCCTCGGCGCTACTGGAGGTTCTAGATCCGGAGCAAAATCAGAATTTCAATGACCACTATCTGGACCTGGACTACGATCTCTCCAAGGTTATGTTCGTTACCACGGCCAATAGTCTGGATCGGATCCCGAGACCGCTCCAGGACCGGATGGAGATCATTCGAATCGCCGGTTACACGGAACTGGAAAAGTTGAATATCGCAAAGCGCTATCTCATCGATAAGCAGCGCGAGGCGAACGGGCTGAAAGAAGAGAACATCGTGCTGCCGGATAACACGCTGTTGGCGTTGATCCGGCACTACACCAAAGAGGCGGGCGTCCGGAACCTGGATCGAGAGATCGCCTCTCTTTGCCGGAAGGTGGCGGTGGAAGTGGTCAAGAAAGACCGCGATGCCAAAGTCAATATCAGTGCAAGGAGCCTTCATAAGTACCTCGGCCCGGTCAAGTATCGTTACGGAAGAGCGGAAGAGGAACAGAAGGTGGGCGTGACCACGGGATTGGCCTGGACCGAGCTGGGTGGGGAATTGCTTTCGACAGAGGTCACCATCATGCCCGGCAAGGGACAGCTCATCATTACCGGAAAGCTTGGGGATGTGATGCAGGAGTCGGCACAGGCCGCCATGAGCTACGTACGTTCACGGGCGGAGTTGCTGGGCCTGGAAAAGGAATTTTATCAAAAAGTAGATATTCATATTCACGTTCCGGAAGGTGCCATCCCCAAAGATGGACCTTCAGCGGGCATCACCATGGCCACTTCGCTTGTTTCCGCTCTGACGCGGACGCCGGTACGCCACGATATAGCCATGACGGGGGAAATTACCCTCCGGGGAGCCATTCTTCCTATTGGCGGACTGAAAGAAAAAGTCCTGGCGGCTCATCGGGGAGGCATCAAGAAGGTTCTTGTGCCTCAGGAAAATGAGAAGGACATCGAAGAGATTCCGCAGGTTATCCTGAAGACCGTCGAGCTGGAGCTGGTCGCCCACATGGATGATGTGCTGAAGAAGGCTCTGGTTCTCGAGGATCCCGACTCTTTCATGAAAAAGAAGACGGATCCAACGGGTGAACCTCCCCCCTTCGGTGGCAAGGGTCAGGACGAGCCCCGGGCGGATATATTGCCTCAATAGCTCGGCTTTCTGCTCCCAGCCAATTTTTTAATTTGACACCGGGCGGCTTGGTTGTTATAAAACACTAAGTTTAACGCGGGATTTCGTACGATTGAGGAGTATCATTCATGACAAAAGCGGACTTAATTGACTCTGCTGCAAGCAAGGCGGGGATCCCCAGGCAAGGAGTTGAAGAGATCATCAATCAGGTATTTGACGGTATCGTTACCGCTTTGAAAAACGGAGACAAAGTCAATATCTCTGGGTTCGGAACATTTTCTGTTTCCCACCGTAAAGCGCGAACGGGGAGAAATCCCAAAACTGGAGAGGCGATTCAGATTGCCTCCTCTCGAGCCGCCAAGTTCAAGGCCGGCAAGGGTTTAAAAGAGTCCCTCGCTTAGTTCACTCTTTTTACACTGGTTACTTCCACAAACCCGGGGCAAAAGGGAGGCGATTGAAAGTCTGAGTTTTAGCCCTCCGTAAAGGTGTTTGGTCTGAAAGGGGGCGGTTAGCTCAGCGGGAGAGCATCGGCCTTACAAGCCGGGGGTCACAGGTTCAAATCCTGTACCGCCCANNGAGCACCTGCCTTACAAGCAGGGGGTCACTGGTTCGAGTCCAGTACCGCCCACCATTGGCCCCGTGCTGGGCTTCTCTCCCGGGCGCATTTCGGGCCGCCCGATCGCGGGGTCGTAGTTCAGTTGGTTAGAACGCCGGCCTGTCACGCCGGAGGTCGCGAGTTCGAGTCTCGTCGGCCCCGCCATTAAGTGTTGACATATCAGTGGGCTTGGAGGCAAAACTGTCTCCTGGCCCCCTGACTTTTGAGGCTGTATCGTGAGTACGTATCAATTAAACAAAAAGGACGCATTGGCCCAACGCCAGTGGTATGTGGTGGATGCGGAGGGAAAAGTGTTGGGGCGACTGGCCACCGAGGTAGCAAGGGTCCTCAGGGGAAAACACAAACCGAGCTTTTCCCCCCATGTCGATGCCGGCGATTTCGTCATCGTGGTAAACTCCGGCCGGGTGAGCCTTACGGGGAACAAGCTTCAGCAAAAGACCTATTACCGGCATTCTGAGTATCCTGGGGGAATCCGGTCCAGCACCGCCGGTCAGTTGATGGAATCCAATCCCAATGCCATCATCCAGTTGGCCGTCAGGGGTATGTTGCCTAAAAACCGTCTGGGGAGAGAGCTACTGAAAAAATTGAAAATTTATCCTGGACCCGAACATCCCCATCAGGCCCAGAAACCACAACCGCTGGTTATCGGCGGTTAGAGGTCCAAACAATGGCTGAAGAGATTTACTACGCAACAGGCAGAAGAAAGACATCCGTGGCCAGGGTTCACCTGAAAAACGGCAAGGGAGAGATCCTCGTCAACCAACGCCCCCTCGAAACCTACTTTGGGCGTGAGACGGCTCGCCGGATCGTCCTCCAGCCCTTCGATGTGACCCAGACGACGGGAAGTGTTGATATTCAAGTTAACGTCTGCGGCGGAGGAATTTCCGGTCAGGCCGGAGCCATTCGTCATGGGATTACCCGGGCCCTCATGAAGATGAACCCCGATTTTCGCTCGCCGCTGAAAAAAGCGGGTTTTGTGACCCGCGACCCTCGTGCCGTGGAACGTAAGAAGTACGGTCTCCACAAGGCGCGCAAGCGTCCCCAATACTCTAAACGTTGAAATCCCTGGCTTCGACACGAAGCAATCCCGTCCAAAGAGGGGCTGAGCTCCGTGTGGCTGTTTTCGGTGCCACCGGGTACACGGGGCTGGAGTTGCTGCGTATCCTTCTGGGCCATCCTGGAGTACAGCTCGCTGTCTTAACCTCGCAACAATACGCGGGCAAGCGGGTGAGCCAGGTCTATCCGTCGCTAACCGGAAGATGCGAACTGGTGCTCGAAAAAGTGAGCCTCACACGGATGCTCACACGTTTCGACCTGGCCTTTACCGCCCTTCCCCATGAAACCTCCATGGATATTGTTCCCGCGCTGTTAAAGCGCGGCAAACGGGTGATTGATTTGAGTGCGGATTTCCGGATCCGTGACGCGGATGTCTATCGCCGCTGGTACCGGCCTCACAAGGCCCCCGAGCTTCTAGAACAATCCATTTATGGGCTCACGGAGATCCACAGGAACGAGGTCGCTCGGGCTTCGCTGGTGGCCAATCCCGGATGTTATCCTACCGGAGCCGTGCTGGGTCTTGCTCCACTATTTGCCGCGGGGTTGGTCCAGGGGACCGTTCTCGTTGACTCCAAGTCCGGCACCACCGGAGCCGGCAGGAGCAGTGCGGTGGAACTTTCATTTAGCGAGGTGAATGAAAATTTCAAAGCCTACAACGTCGGTGTGCATCGTCACGCGCCGGAAATTGAACAGGAGCTGGGTCGGGTGGCGAAAAAAAGAGTGACCATCCTTTTTGCCCCTCATCTGCTTCCCATCAGCCGTGGAATCCTCTCCACCATGTACATCGAGTTGAAAAGATCCGTAAGCGAGGAGAAAATCCATAGAATCTACCGGGAGTACTACCATGGGGAAGCTTTCATCCGGTTGCACCCTCCCGGGGTCTTTCCTGAAACCAAGGAGGTGCGGGGCTCCAACGACTGCGCCATCGGTATTCGTCACGATTCCCACTCACGCCGCCTGGTGGTCATCACGGCCATCGACAACCTGGTGAAAGGCGCCGCGGGGCAAGCCGTACAAAACATGAACCTGATGTGCGGTTTTGATGAGTCGGAGGGATTGAGGGGAGCGGCCCTCGTTCCTTAGGTCCTGCACTACTCTTCCCCGCTCGCGAAATAAGCTCCCAGAAGACCTAGCAGCAGGTTGGGAAACCAAGCCGCGAACCACGGTTGCAGGACCCCTTCTTTTCCCAAAGACCAGCAGAACGACAGCAAGGTGATGTGCGGCAAACCGATGAGCATGGTAAGGCCGAGAGAAACAGCAATGCCTCCCCTCAATCCTTGTCGCAGGGCAAAGGGGATGGCGAGGAAAACCATGAGCGGGGGGATGAACGGGAAGGCTAACTTCATTTGCAGGTCCGTTTGATACTCTGTGGTATCGATCCCTTTACTGTTCAAATCATCAATCTGCTTCTTGAGGTCGAAGACGGTGAACTCCTCCGGCTTGCGAGCTAGAACTTGGAAGTCGGCGGGTGTCTCGGAAATTGGGAGTACACTCAGAGTTTTCTTCTCGGGGCTCAACTGTCCGTCGGGTAGGAGTGTCCACTGGGTGCTTTCCGATGTTTCCCACCGTGACCCATCCCAACGGGCGTAGGAGGCTTCGATGAATCCTTTGAGACTGAATTCACGGTTCAGGAGGTAAATGACGACTCCTTGCAGAGTATTCCTCTGGGAATCAAAGTAATCCGTGCTGATAAACGCATCCTTGCCCCGGATCCAGATCCCCCTGTTGCCGAACATGGTCTGAAAATTTTTCTTTTTCACTTCCACCGTATAGATGTAGTGAGCTTTTCGAGTAAAGAGTGGAACCAGCGTCTCGCTCCATAGGAATGACGTGAGCCCGATCAAGAATGACGCAAGCAGTAACGGGAGGGCGATCCGTCTCAGACTCAGGCCTGCCGCGCGCATGGCGGTGATTTCTTTGCTGCGGGAAAGCAAACCGAGACAAAACAGGACGGAAAAGAGCGTCGCAAAACCGAATACCTGGGAGAGTAGGAAAGGTATCTTGAACAAAAAGTAACGAATCATGGCGGAGATGGTTGCTCCCGCTTCCAACAACCTTCCCAGGTGATCGAAGAAATCGACAATTAAATAGACCACCACAATGCATAACAGGGTCACGAAAAAGGTGGTTAGGAAGTACTTGGCCACATAGCGGTCAATAATGCTTCCCAAAGGCAGGGATATGGATCGCTCCGCGGGTACGGCGTTCAAATCACGAAGCTCCCTTCTGTTTGGGAATAAGGTTTCGAAGAAAGGATATCGTGGCGTTTTGAATTCCCCCTTCAAACAGCGGCGGGGATTCCGTAAGGGCCTTGATAAAGAAGTGTACCGCCACCAGGCCAACCAGGAGGTTGGGAAGCCAGAGGGCCAGTACCGGCGCGATCAGCTCCCTTTCCCCTAACGCTTTCCCTGTCGTGAGAAGGGCATAGTAGAGGAGCAACCAGAAGAGACAGGACACCAAGCCCCAGAATCTTCCCTGCCGCGAAGGAGCAGGCATCAGCACGAGCGCGACACCCAGCAGACTGAAGACCAGGGGAGCAAAGGGAAAGGCAAACCTCTCATGGAGGTCCATGATTTCGCTCACCGGGTTGAGCCCCTGGGCCTGCTTGCTTCGAATGGCTTCCCCCAGTTGTTTGACCGACATCTCCGACGGATCCTGCTCCCGTTTATCCATCAGGTTGAAGGTCTCTTCGAGATCGACATTGAAGTTGTAAACGTTAAAGTGAGTTTGACTAAAAACGGACTGCCCTTTTTCCTTTTCATGAATGACGCCATCGAAGAGCTTCAAACCCAGAGTCGCGGTTTGCTCGTCGGATAGGAAAAGCGCCACCTTGCCAAAAATTACGGTTTCCCGATTGGGGTCCCGACGGTCCACGATGAGCACTCCCTGGGACGTGTTGCCGGGTGGAATCACCTCTTCCACGTAGATCAACACTTTCGGGAAGTCGTTGTTAAATACGTTTTCCTTGAGAGCGGTTGCTACATGGCTTTTTGCGATGTTGAAGAGCTGTTGTTTGAGCGCGCGGTTGGAGGCGGGGCGCACCGAAGTCGTCAGCAGCAGGGTCAGAAGGGAGATAAAAAGGGCCAACATTCCAATGGGCCAGAAGACCTGGTAAGGGCTTATGCCTGAGGCCTTGAGGGCGAGAATTTCATGATCATTGGAGAGCCCTGCCAACCCAACGAGGATCCCCAGCAGAAGAGCCATGGGAACGGTCATTTCCAAGAACGTGGGCAAGATAAAGGCGAAGAGTTTTCCGATTTCAATGGGGGAGACGCCCCGGGTCACCAGGAGTTCAACAAGCTTCAAGATACGAGCCGTGAGCAGGATAAAGGTGAACGCCATGAGACCCAGGAGGAAAGGCGGAATAATCTCGGATACGACGTATAAGCTGAGGGTCCGTTTCACGTTCTGTTCATGTTAACGGCTAAGTGATTCTTTGTAAAATACCACTCCTTCTTGGTACTTTAAAATTTCCAATTGAGCTCAAATGACGGAACCCGGAAAAAAGACCGCTCTCGTGAAGACGTCCCTTGACTCGTCTCGGGACCCTGAGCATGTCGAAGGGCAAAAGGTGCTAAATATAGGTAAAATTTCAAATTCGAAACTCGAAACAAAATGGGAAATCTCAAAATACCAATTTCAAAACAATTAAATGCGCGGGGAAAGTTATCATTGAAAGGTTTCGGATTTTGATTCAGTGGTTTCTTGGCGCGAGATCTTCCTACGCTAAAGCTTCGGAGGACCCCCCAAAGCCTTGGCGAAAGGGGGAATCTTGATTTAAATTCGCCGCATGATTAATCGCTTGGGATGGGACTAGTCTCAGGGAAAGAGGATTTGTGTGAGCCGGGAGAAGGGATTTGATTACCTGTACGGTGTTCATTCGGTGCTGGAAAAACTAAAAGGCACTTCACCTGACGTGGTGGAAATCTTCATCGCCAAGGGACATCGGCGGGGGCCATTACGATCCATAGAAGAAGAGGCGAAGCGGTGCGGAATACCGGTCGCCTTGCTGGATAACGCCGAACTGAATCGGTTGGCGCCGGGGGAGAAACACCAGGGAGTCGTGGCCAAGGTGATGTCGTATGCTTATTCCGACTTTACCGGTCTTGTTGGGGCAACGATCCCAGAGGGTCAGGTTCATCGGGTCCTCGCCCTGGACGGAGTAACCGACCCGCGCAATTTTGGTAGCCTGTTACGCACCGCAGAAGGAATGGGGATTAGAGACGTGATCATCCCCAAGGATCGTTCCGTCGGCGTGACCCCTACTGTGGTTAAAGCATCTGCGGGTGCTGTGTGGCACCTCAAGACCTACCGGGTTACCAACCTGCGCCGGGCAATCTTGGATCTCAAGGCCAAGGGCTATTGGGTCGTTGGCCTGGATGCGGGAGCAAAAGATGCCGTTTTTACAACAACTTATCCGGATAAGCTGGTGGTGATCCTGGGCAGCGAAGGGTCTGGCATCCGCCCATTGTTGCGTCAGGAATGTGATTTTCTCGTGTCAATTCCAATGCTTGGACAGGTTAGTTCGTTGAATGTTGTGGTCTCGGCGGGCATGTTTTTGTATGAACTGATACGGCAAAGGGGTGGTGCATGAGGGAGTTTGGGCTCGAATTTGCGACCTTTTAGGTCCAATTGTGAATTTCTATGAAAAATATTGCCCTGACTATTGACAAGGATTCCCAAAGGTGATTAAAATCTAGGATTACAAAGGGATAAGTGTGCTATATCCTTGCAAATTGTTCCAGCACGCAAGGATTTCTCCCTTAGTTTGTTGAGTGTTCTGCTTCTCCGTGTTTGTTTTTTAACGACATGGCAGAGGAAAAGGCGCGGGTGCAATTTTTTCCTCAGAAGCTGGCGTAGCTCAATGGTAGAGCAGCTGATTTGTAATCAGCAGGTTGTAGGTTCAAGTCCTATCGCCAGCTCCACTATTGCGTAGTTCGTTTTGCTCCTGTGCTGCCAGCTCGGGATGCGTTCGCGATAGGATGGTTCGAGGGAGAGGTTCCCGAGTGGCCAAAGGGAGCAGACTGTAAATCTGCCGCCGTACGGCTTCGGAGGTTCGAATCCTCCCCTCTCCACCACCAAGCGTGAAGGCTAAGAGGCGAATCCAAGCAAGGTTGCTTTTGGACGATTTCGCGGGAATAGCTCAGTTGGCTAGAGCACGNNGAGCACGAGCCTTCCAAGCTCGGGGTCGCGGGTTCGAATCCCGTTTCCCGCTCCAAATTTGGTCGGGTTAAGTCGGACGTTGAGCAGGTGGTTGTTCTTTTCTCCCTGGGCGGGTTGAGCCAACGTCATCTGCCACCAGCTTGCGATTGAAGTGCCCAGGTAGCTCAGTCGGTAGAGCACGTCCTTGGTAAGGACGAGGTCGGCGGTTCAAGCCCGCTCCTGGGCTTTGCCCTATAGGATCTGATTACTCGAGCACCACAAGAAGAACGTAAAAGAAATGAACATAATAGATTAACAAGGATGAAAAACCGTAGGAGGGAAGGATGAGCAAAGAAAAGTTTGAGAGGAAGAAGCCCCATCTGAATATTGGCACCATCGGGCACGTGGACCACGGGAAAACCACTTTGACCACATCCATCACAAAGGTGTTGTCAGAGCAGGGCAAGGCAAAGTACCTGGCCTATGACCAGATTGATAAGGCCCCGGAAGAAAGAGAAAGAGGTCTGACCATCAATATTTCCCACGTCGAATACGAGACTGATAAGCGGCATTATGCCCACGTGGATTGCCCCGGCCACGCCGACTACGTGAAGAACATGATCACCGGTGCGGCTCAGATGGACGGTGCGATCCTGGTGGTGTCGGCGGCCGACGGTCCGATGCCGCAGACCCGCGAGCACATTCTGCTGGCGCGCCAGGTTGGTGTTCCGGCGATCGTGGTTTACCTGAACAAGGTGGACCAGGTTGACGACGAGGAGCTGCTGGAGCTGGTGGAGCTCGAGGTCCGGGAGCTGCTGTCCAAGTACGACTTCCCGGGCGACGACATGCCGATCATCAAGGGCTCCGCCCTCCATGCCCTCCAGAATCCCAAGGACGAGAAGGCCACCGCCTGCATCAAGGAGCTGATGGCCAAGGTCGACGAGTACATCCCGGAGCCGGAGCGCGACGTCGACAAGCCGTTCCTGATGCCGATCGAGGACGTCTTCTCGATCAAGGGCCGCGGCACCGTCGTCACCGGCCGTATCGAGCGCGGCATCGTCAAGGTCGGCGACGAGGTCGAGATCGTCGGCATCAGCGACACCCGCAAGACCGTGGTCACGGGCGTCGAGATGTTCAACAAGACGCTCAACGAGGGCCAGGCGGGCGACAACGTCGGCTGCCTGCTCCGCGGCATCGAGAAGACGGACGTCGAGCGCGGCCAGGTGCTCTGCAAGCCCGGCTCGATCACGCCGCACACCAAGTTCGAGGCCGAGGTCTACGTCCTGACCAAGGAGGAGGGCGGCCGCCACACGCCGTTCTTCTCCGGCTACCGGCCGCAGTTCTACTTCCGCACGACCGACGTCACCGGCAAGCTCGAGCTGCTCGGCGGCGCCGAGATGTGCATGCCCGGCGACAACGTCGCGCTGAAGGTCGACCTCGAGGGCAAGCCGATCGCCATGGAGGAGGGCCTGCGCTTCGCCGTCCGCGAGGGCGGCCGCAC
>JABAOE010007125.1_pt3 | contig 25835 bp, 24 predicted proteins | sample 7062141 | NCBI WGS metagenome assembly JABAOE01 (sample SAMN14538627, study PRJNA623070) | marine sediment metagenome | biome: marine biome [ENVO:00000428]; feature: marine pelagic biome [ENVO:01000023]; material: deep marine sediment [ENVO:00002113] | place: India: Gulf of Khambhat ... | reverse complement strand
TTGAGGCAAGTCGATCTCGGTCAGGTTCTCGGTCTCCACCTTCCAGGAGGAAAAGTCAGCCAACGACAATGCCATCTGCCCGGGTACAGCCAGCTCACCTTCCTGAACCGGTAATCGAGCCACAGTGCCAGAGAAAGGCGCAGCGATCACCAGCTCAGAAAGCGCTGCTTCGGCAGCTTCAAGCTGGGCTTCGGCATTTGCCACTCGGGTCTGTGCCAACTGAAGTTCATCAAAATCAGGTCCATCGGCCCACTCGTTCCACACCCGTGCGGCTTCCTCAACCTGAGCAGCAGCCAGTACGACTTCAGCATCCAGGATCGCCTGTTGGACGTCGGTTGGATGTCCCTTGTACCAGTTGACGTTTCGCAGTGCAGATTGATACCGTTGATAGGCGGCGGCGTAGTCCTTGTAGGCCTGTGCGCGCCCCGGGTCATCGCTTGGGAGGCCTGAGTAACCGCCGTACTCCCCCTCCGCACGCTCCATCGCACTCTTGGCTACCTGCAGTTCAGCTTCTGCAGCTTTGAGAGTCACGCTGCTGGCTCGATAGCCTTCTTGCTGGTTCTGCCACTTGCGCTCTGCATCTTCGAGCGCGTCTCTGGCTGCCGCCAGCTCAAGCTGAGCCTGAGCAGCCCTCAATTCGGCACCATCGTACAGGGCCTGCAGGCCGATCTTCGCATTGAGCAATTCCATCTCGGCCGCGGAGGCAAGCGCCCGCAATTGCTCGCCGTCGGCAAGTCGCAGAAGCACCTGGCCTTCCTCTACCTGGTCGCCTTCTTTGATCAGCACCTCGGCGATTTCACCGCCGTTCTTGAAGCTCAACTGCACCGAACGGACCGGATTCAATCTGCCATCGACAATTACCGAAAGCTGATCGATTACCGGAGAAATTCCTGACTCTTCCGGCGTCGTTGGTGGTTCCTCGCCGCAGGCCCAGATAAGCGCAGCCCCGAGAAGCAGGGCGGCTATGGTTGCAGCCCATCTTAGATTCCTTTTACTCATGATTGCATCTCTCCTTGATAGATTTCGTTGGATCGCTCGAGTTGGTTGCTCAAGCTCTGCGTTTTTTCTTCCATAACTGCTCAGATCCCTGATTTGTTGAAAGGTTACTCATAGGCCAGGCTCTCGCTGACGCTGATCTGCGTCGCTCTCCTGNNGATCGAAAGGACCACAACAATTGACAGCCAGATCCACAAACCGTAGATTGCGGGAGAGTATTGACCGGGGAAGTTGACAAGTTCGCCAACCGATTCCACGAAAGGCCTCCCCGCTAGCAGCCCAAGGGGCACTGCGATTGCCCAACTAAGTACCCCCAGCAGCAGCCCTTCACCGATAAAGATCAGTGCAACATCCCTCGATCCTGCCCCAACCGCCCGCATGACACCGATTTCCCGCCGACGCTCGATGACGTTGATAGAGAGCGTTCCTGATAGACCGATGCTGCCGACGATGGCCATGAGTACGGTGACGGTCATCAGCACTGTTGTGAGGATGTTGAACTGCCCTTCTGCCGACTCACGATCCTCCGTAGCGGTGCGCGCGTAATTGATGGAAACCCCGATCGAGTCCAGATACTCGCGCATGTCCTTGACCAGCACATACTGCGCTTCTGGGCTGTCATCAACGGCCTTGATCTCCGCTACCCAGGCACGACCCAGAAAGCGCAAATCTCGATTGAGCAGGTCCATATGTGCATAAGCGGTTTCTTGACCGCCGGTGATATCGAGCACGATGCCAACGATCGTCCAGGTGGTCACCCTGTCATTGGGCAGTTCGATGTCGATCGTGTCGCCGACCCACAGGCCCATCTCTCCTGCTACATACTGGTTGAGCAGCAGAGCGTGACCGTCCTCTGGAGCCAGTCCTCTGCCCGCGATGAGCTTGGGCTTGAACATGCCTGTGTCGCGCGGAATGCCCCTTAGATTGATCCTGAATTGCTCAGCGTCCTTGCCACTGCCGGGTAGGCTTCCCTGGACGGTGATCCAGGTCCACATTTCCACTTCCTGGACATTGGGACGTTGTTCCAGCAGCGGCACCATTTCCTCGATGCGCTGTGAGTCCTGAAAAACCACCAGGGCATCGAAGCCAAGCCCTCTCCAGACGTCTGCAACCGTCTCACTGAACGAGTAGCTTGTGCTGATGACCATGATGAAGATTGCACCCGAAGTGATCAGCACTGCCTCCGTCAGCGCGACGCGGCCAGGCCTGCGAAACGTGTTGCGGAGGGACAGCATGGCCAGCCGGGGTAACCCGCGGATCTTGCTGATCAGCCGATCCATAATTCCTTTCCCATATTGCCCTGAGCCAACCCCATAGTCGCTGACTGCCTCTCTCACCGAAATCGCCACTCCTCGGAGCACAGGCCAGAGCGCGGCGCCCAGCGGCACCAGCAGACCTGCTGCCAGCTGGAGCATCAAACTCGAAGACTCCAACCCCAGCCCGTCAGCTGGAACGTTGATCAGCCCCAGCATCCAGCTTGATAGGATCTGGCCGGCGATTGCCCCAAGCGGTACGGCGATCAGCAGACTCAATGCTCCGTAAATGACCACTGCAGAGAGATAAAGCGGTCCGATCTGACGGCCGACTGCACCAACCGTTTTCATAATCCCGATCTGGGGGACCTGCTGAGCGATGATGGCATTTATGGTGTTGATGACCAGGATCACACTGAGAAACAGCGATGCTACGGCCATGACACTGAGCACCAACCCTACGCCGTCCATCACGTCCTGCGCCCAATGACGACCGGGGTCGTTGACGATTGAAGCTCCAAGAGACACTCCAACCTGTTCTAGCTTCTCCTCAACCACATCAACTGCGTGTTCCGCTGCCGCCTCGCTGTATTCGGGAATGGTGAAGTGGAGTTGGGAGTAGCCGGCGAAACCCCGAAGCTTCTCAAGCTCAGAAAGGCTGAGATAGAAAGTGGGGTTCTCTTCGAACGGCGGAGCAGACACCATGGGGTTGCGCACCACGCCTTCGACTTTGAATGGCCGCTCTCGGCCATTGACCTCCAAATAAATCGTTCCGTCCATACCCGGGAGGCCAAAAGGTCCCTGGTGAACGCCTTCGATGGCGATGGCGCGTCCGCGCGGCCAGATCCCTTGCTTCAATTCAATGACATTGAGGTTTTGTTCTTCGTAGTCGCTTACTGCCACCAAGGTGGCGCGGCTCCAATCGCTTTCCAGCGATGTCTTCCAGGCGATACCGCCGATTGCCCTTGGCTCAACGCTCTCGATCTGGGGGAGCTTGCTGATGCTGTTGACGGTGTCGTCATCGAGCAAGCCGTTGAGGAAAAGAAAAACGTGTCCCGGTTGGCTGGCGGCGTGGGCCTGGGTCATACGGCCTGTGACCAGGCTGTTTGTGGTCTGGATCATTCCAAGCGCCATCACACCGGCGGCGATGCTGGCCACCACCATCAAGGTACGGCCCTTGCTTCCCCAGAGGTCACGAACGATTTTTCGGAATCCTGTACGCATCAGGCTCGTCTGTTTCCGTTGCTATCCAACAGGTGGCCGTCGCGAACTTCGAGCACCCGTGTAATGCGGGAAGCAAGCTCTTTGTTGTGCGTCACCATAAGAAACGTGCGACCCTGCTCGACCTGGCGCTCGAAAAGCGCAAAGACTTGATCGGCGGTCTTGCTGTCTAGATTTCCTGTGGGTTCATCTCCGACCAGGAGTGGTGGATCGTTTGCGAGAGCCCGCGCAATCGCCGCTCGCTGTTGCTGGCCTCCCGAGAGCGTATTTGGCATCTTGTGAGCTTGATCTTCCAGGCCAACTTGCCGTAGCAGATCCATGGCCCTTTCCTCACGCTCCTTGGAGCGCCACTTGCGCGCAAAATCCATCGGGATTACGACATTTTCCAAAATGGTGAGGGTTGGTAGCAGCTGGAAGAATTGGAAGATCACGCCGACGTATTCACCCCGCCATTGGGCCAGTTCGTTCTCCGAAAGATCGATCAGCGATTGGCCTGCAACCTGGAGCTGACCTGAGGTCGGGCGATCGATGCCGGTGATCATGTTCAGAAGCGTCGTTTTCCCGCTCCCGGATGGACCTTGTATGCCCACGAACTCGCCTGGTTCGATCTCCAGATCCACACTTTTGAGAACGTGGATCGGACCGGTGGGCCCTTCGTAATCTTTGATCAGGTCGTCGATGTCAATCAGCCGTCCGTTCGGCGACTTTCCACGGCCGTTCGGGCTGAAAATGGACACTGTCTTCAGCTTTGAGCCATTTATGCGCGATGCCTCTACCGCTTTACTTTCCGCAGACCTGTCGGTTAAAACGCCATCCTCGATCATGAACTTCCTCACTCTCCCCGATAATCGTCTCGAACCCAGTGACCAGCAGTCATGCTGGTCTGATTGGTGACAGATGCTCCTCGACCGCAACCCCCCGGAATACTTGTCACAGTCTTGACGAAAAGGGCATTGGTCTCCACAGGCAGTTGGGGAATATCGGCATTGGTCACTTAGCCTAGGGATGGATAGTCCAAATGCTTAGGGGTCTGATGATTTATTCGTCGAGGCTCAAATCCAGGTCGACGCGGTCCGCCTATCGGAAGCCAGGTTAAATTCCCGTCTACGGAACCGATGGTATAACGATTGCTCAACCAATATGAAAGTCCAACTTACCAGGAAGGAAGCGGCGCTACTGAGGGCATCTTTTGAAGCCGCGACGAGCGCGGTCGAGGCGGGAAATCACCCCTTCGGCGCGGTCCTCGCGGATAACGATGGCCAGCTCCTGATGGTAGCCGAAAACAACGTAGTAACCGGCAGCGATCTAACCGGACATGCGGAAACCAACCTCGTACGAATGATTGCGCTCGAAAGCTTCGAAGGGGATCTGGGAAATTGCACGCTGTACGCAAGCACCGAGCCATGTCCTATGTGCGCCGGTGCGATTTACTGGGCTGGTATCGGGCGGGTTGTGTATGGCCTCAGCCAGGAACGTTTCTATGCTTTGCTCGCTGGAGCAAGCGAAAATCAGGGGCTTCTTCTCCCCTGCCGAGAGGTTTTTTCACGCGGTGGCCGGTCGATTGAGGTCATTGGACCTGCGCTTGAAAACGAGGCTGCTGCGGTTCACGAAGGATTCTGGGAGTAGTCAGCCGCATTCTGTGGGCTCCACCTGTGCGGAGTACCTGCCGTGCGGGCCCATCTGTTTGACCAAAGCGCGCCGGGTATCAGACCGTCGAGAAGCCACGAAACTCGGAATCAGAAATCAGGCTCTGGGTCGGGAGATAAAGTCATGAAACTGGACCGCGACAAATTACAAGGGGATATCCACAGGCTTTATAAGGAAGAGCACGAGGCGTTGGGCGAGGAGGGCACAGCCCGCCTGCTCGATGAGGCCCACCGGTGGGACCTTTCTGATACTCTCCGCTCCGGCGGGGTGATCGCATTCCCTCATGCCGGTGTCGCTGACTGCGGGCATCAGATCGCGGCCGCAGTTCACGGCTGCCTCGATTCCGGTTTGAAGCGGGTCGTGGTCATCAGTGTGCTGCATGCCTTTACAGACGAGATGGAAGCCGCTCGAGTACGTGTCGCTGAGGGCGGGGATCCCCGCGAGTGGGAGTTCTGGGGCGTTCAAGGACCCGGCATCTCCGGGAGGACCGAGTGGCTGAGCGACCATGCGCTCTACAGCTTCCGACATTTCTGGAAAGCAGAGACCAGCAGGCGGGGGATTGAAGGGCCCGAAGTGATCGAACGCTATCCATACCTTGCAGGCGGAAAGCCGGAGGTGCTGCCAGGCATCGAGCAGCTGCGCACGGAGTGCGAAGGCGCAGCAGTCGTTACGACCGTCGACCCGTTCCACCATGGAATTGGTTATGGCGACCCCCCCGACAAAGCTCTGTTTCCTGAACAGGGTGGGCTTGAGCTGGCAAGAACGAAGATCAATGAAGGAATCGAGTTGCTCGAGCGAGGCGACTACTGGGGATACAACCAGCATTGCGTGGACGCTAAGAGCGATGGCCGGGACGCCGGACAGGTGTTCCGCTTCATACGCGGACCCCTTAATGGGGAGATCCTGGATATTGCTGTAACGGATGCTACGGAGCTATACGCTGCTGAGCCGCCAACCTGGGTGGCGGGCGCCCTGATTGAGTGGAAATCAGCTTAGGCGACAAGCGAAGGGGGACTGCTGGCCGGGTCCGGTCTGTAGTCAACCAAGGGTAAGTTCCCTCTTAGATCCAGTACCGCTTACCAGTCGACCAGCTTCCAGATCTCCGGTTCGAAGCTCGCGCCCCCCTCGCCGATTTCAGCAAACAGCGCGGCGGATTGCTTTAAATGCTCTTCAGCCGCCTGATTGTCTCCAGATGCATGCAGCATATCGGCCAGGTTACTGTGGAGCGCCGCCGAGCGATGTCTGTCTCCGAAAGCTTCACTGATCCGAAGCGCTTCTTGCTCCAGCTCGATCGCCTCTGTGAACTGGCCTGCGGCAGACATCGCGAGCGCAAGGTTATTTAGTGCTGCGGTGCGGACTTCTGGGTCATCCAGGATCTCGGCGTACTCGAGGCTTTTCGCCAGATACTCCCGGGCAGATCCATTATCCGCTGCCGCCCGCGCCAGGATTCCCAGGATATTGTGGCACTGGGCAAGTGCACGTGGATCGTCGGTCGACTCCGCGTCTTTGAGTGCTAGCCCAATGAGGTCCTGGGCGCGTTTATTGTGGCCTTGCCGGTGTTCCGTCAAGCTCCAATCCGCATACACCTGGGCACGCGCACCGGGGTCCTCAATCGTTTCGGCGGCGGATTGGTAATGATCGAGAGCTTGATCGCGCTTTCCCCAGCGTTCGTACAGATTGCCCAGTTTGTGCTCGANNAAGCCATCGCCGTCTCGTATTCCTGGGCGGCTAGGTCGTAATTGCCCTCCAGGGTCTGCAGATCACCAACTGCCTCGTGCAAGTTCCTGGATTCGCCGAAGCCAAGCGCGAGCGCGCTCTGGTAGTGTGAGATGGCCTCTTCGTTTGCATACAGGTTGCGCGCGTGGTCTCCAGCCTCCACATGAAGCTCTGCCGCTTGCTGCTCCTTGCCCGCGGCTTCAAGGTGGCGAGCGATGCGGCTCGCCATCGCGCCGGGTGAAGTGGGGCCTCGCATATGAAGCAGCGCCTCTGCCGCTCGGCCATGCAGCAATCGCTGTCTCGCCTGGGTGGTTTCAGCCAATGCAAGCTCTCGAAACTTGTCGTGTTTGAAATCGTAGGACGGACCAAGGTGCGGCTGCTGTTCTGGATATTCGCTAACGAACCCGGCGCCCAGAAGCGTTTCCAGGCCTGCGACCGTCTCCTCCGGCGCGCGGCCGCTGACCGCGCGCAAGACTTCGAATTCAAAGGAGCGACCGATGACAGCAGCCGCACTGAGCAATTGCCGGCTTGCGCCGGGAATGGAGGCAAGCCGCGAACGGAGGATTTCCTGCACCTGTGTAGGAAGACTCCACTGATCCTCCTTCTCGTTGACCTTTCCGGCCTCAAGCGCTGCAAGATACTCAGCCAGGAAAAGGGGCAATCCGTCCGTCTCCCGAAAAAGCCGTTCTACGGGAGCCTCGCTTCCAAGAGCTGTCACCAATTCCTGCACTTGGTCTTGGGAGAGAAGTTGCAGGGAGATCACCCGTGTCGAATCCGTAGGCATACTCGCCATCCAAGCCCTCAACCGCTGCTCTTCTTCCGCGGTCTCAACCCGCCAGGTGGCGATGACAAGCAGGGGAGACTCCGGCCCTCTCCGGATCAGATATGCAAGCAGATCCAGCGAGGCTTCATCGGCCCACTGCAGATCGTCCATAAACAGGATTCCAGGACTATCGTCTTTAGCGAGCGCGCCGAGCACCTGAACGAGTCCGTTCATATAACGGTCTTGACCCCGTTTGCTCACGTTGCTGGTTGGGCGCTCTATGGATGGAAAGAGCTCGGGAATTTCAGGCAGCAGACGAGCCGCTTCCGTGAGCCAGATGTTGTCCAGACGCCCAAGTTTTCGCCTGGAATCCCCGGCAGCCAAAGAGCTCCTCAGCACATCGATCCAGGGTCGGTAGGCGATCGACGATTCGTCCGAGTAGCACCTGGCTCTTAATGCCACTGCTGGGCTTTCTTCAATAAACTCCTCAGCGATCCTGGTCTTCCCCACCCCGGCTTCGCCTTCGATGACGATCAAGCAAGTTCCTCTCTCGATCTGAGAGTAGTCTGCATGGATCTGGGTGAATTCAGCTTCTCGCCCAACGAGCGGAAGTCTCGATATCGCAGTTGGTGTATCGGGCAGGAGTGTCTCGCGCGGTTTGATCGGTGTGAGGTCACCCGCCTTGATCTGTTCGTAAAGCGCGACCGTCTCCTCGAGCGGTGGCGCTCCAAGTTCCTGCTGAAGGATACGGATGCAGTCGCGATACTGTTGCAGTGCCAACCCTCGCTGGCCGAGCCGGGCGTGAAGCCTCATCAGATCCCGGTGGGCCGATTCGTTCAGAGGGTCAAGCGCCAGCCGGCGATTTGCGTAGTCGATGGCTGATTCGAAATTCTGATCGCGTTCGAAGGCTTGTATCAAGCGGCTTAATGCATCCGAGTACTGACCAAGGAGCGACTGACCGGTGAAGTACTGCCATTCATCGAAATCGGGACTGTCCGGAAGCGTGAAGCCGGTCAGGAAGCCGTCCCGGTAGAGCTGGACCGCCTCAGCAAGTGGCTGTATGCAGTTTCCGCAGACCTCAGAAGCCAAATGTCCGTGATCTTGTGTGCTGGCGATCAATCTGCGGAATTCATGTGTGTCGATCCAGGGTGGAGCTACGGAAACAGTGTCACGATCAGCGGAGACCCAGTCTCCTCCCACCGCTTTGCGCAGGGCAGACAAAGTTCTCCGCAGCGCGGCTTTGGAATGCGAGCTGTCACTTTCGGGCCAGAAAATGGTGGCCAGACGTTCGCGCCGCTGCGCTTCCCCTCGCTCGGCGAGGTAAATCAGCAGCGCGGTGGCCTTGCGCGTGTCAACGCGCAGCGGTTCACCGCCTACCTCGACCTTGGGCGGTCCCAGGATCCACAGTTTCAAATCCACGGAGCGATTGTACAACGAATACGCTACGGGTCTCAAAAACGTTGATTTTCCGTAACGTTTCTTGGACGGTTTTCGCCTAGGCTTGCCTGTGAGGAGATCCCCGATGCTATATGAAATCATCCTTTACCTGCACGTTGCCGGCGCACTGGGTTTTTTCCTTTTCCATGGGGCTACTGCAAGCGTTAGCTTTGCACTCAAGCGCGAGAAGGGTCGAAGCAGCGTGGGATTGCTTTTGAGGACCCGCGAAATGTCCGGATGGGGGCAGGGCATCTCACTGGGCGTAAACCTCATCAGTGGCATCATATTGGGATTCATGGGCCGCTTCTGGGGTGAGGCCTGGATCTGGATCTCGATCGTCACCTTTGTCGTGATCGGCTTTGTGATGGGCGGCTCCGGAAGGAACAATTTTGACCGCGTTGCCTATCTATTCGATCCTGAGAAGTACAAGGCACCGCGCGACAAGAAGGACGAAGAGCCAATACATGCTTCGGGGGAGCAATTGGCTGAGGAGCAAGCCAAAGGACGCCCAGTGATGCTTACCGTGACCGGTGCCTTGGCGCTGGTTATCATCCTGTGGCTGATGATGTTCAAACCATTTTAGAAGGAGAGTGGAGATGTATAGCTGGATCGTTTTTCTGCACGTTCTAGGAGTCATGGCGTTCATGCTGGCACACGGAGGAACCACCGTCATGACCTTCCAAATCCAGAAGGAGAGCGACTTCGATCGCATGCGGACCCTGCTGGACCTTTCGGGGTACAGCTGGCCGGCGTTTGCTGTGTCCTTCCTGCTGCTGTTCGTCAGCGGGATCATTGCAGCATTCATGGGACGCTGGTGGGGACAGGGTTGGATCTGGGTGTCGCTCATCTTGCTGATCGGCATGAGTATCTACATGGGATGGTCAAGCAGAGCACACTACCATAAGCTGCGAAAGGTGTTGGGGATGCCCTACTTCGAGGGTCGGGGAGACCAACCGGCACTTCCCCCAGCGAGCGATGAAGAAATCCTGGCTGCCAAGGAAGCGCTCAGGCCAATCCCACTTGCGATTCTGGGATTGGGCGGCACGCTGGTGATCCTTTACCTGATGATGTTTAAGCCGTTCTAGGGGAATTGGATTCAGAGGTACAAATGAGAAAGGTTGCGCGATATATCTATGTTGGGCTTGCCTGGCTGACGCTGGTGGGCGTCATCATTCCCTTCTTCATTGCCGGGATGTCACTTTTTGTCAGCCGGTCGTATTGGAGTCTGCATGGGGAAATTGGCTTCTTGTCAGGTTGGCCAATCCTTGGATTGATCATTTTCGGACTGATCGGCTGGATCCCTCGGCGTCTGACCGCTTGGTTGGTTGGGATGACAGCGCTTCACGTGGTGCACACCCTGCTTCCCACTCTCAGGTCTGATGCACCGATGGCAGCCGCGGTTCATCCGCTTTCAGCCCTACTGCTGGCTACAGTAACCTTCATGCATGCGCGTAAGGCGACACAATTGTTGATCGAACCGAGCGAGGATCCGGCGAAAACTGCGGTACCTGTCGAGCCGGGGGCCCAGTCCTAGTTGGAAGGTGAAACTTGATTCGAATCCTTAGATACGTATTGATCCTGGTTGTTGCCGTAGTGGCGCTGATTCTGCTGGGTGGGGTATTCATGGGTCAGCAGGTCGGTGAGCGGTTGGACAAGGTCTACGAGTTCCCGGTTGAGCCAATCCCAATCCCGACCGACCAGGCTTCGATCGACCGCGGCGAGCACCTCATCAACACGGTACTCTTCTGTAAGGAGTGCCATGGCGATGATCTGGGCGGTGAGCTTCAGTTCAACGATCCACTGACAGGTAGGATCGCATCCAGCAACCTCACCAGCGGAGCAGGAGGTGTGGGGCCGGATCAATCGGATGAGGATTGGGTTAGGGCTATCCGACACGGAGTTGATAAATACGGACACCCGCTCATAGAGATGCCTTCTGAGGCATTCTATTCCCTGAGCGACAGCGATTTGGGTGCCATCATTGCTTATATCCAGAGCCTGCCTCCGGTAGATAATGAGCTGCCAGAAAGGAGGCTTGGACCTTTCTACCAGCTCTCGATTTTAGGCAATCCAAACCTGATACCTGCGGAAGTTATTGACCACGATGCGGTTCGACCTGCTCCACCTGAGCCTGGACCGAGTGTCGAATACGGACAATATCTGGCGACTGCATGCCGAATCTGTCATGGCCCAGTCCTGAGCGGGGGTCCCGGTGCTGGAGCAGGTCTCGATCTGCGATCGACCGGCAATCTACCCGATTGGACTGAAGGTGACTTCATCAGGGCCCTACGAACTGGGGAGAGACCGCGTGGCGAGGACCTGGATCCACGCCTGATGCCCTGGGAGCGCGTAGGCAAGCTGACGGACGATGAACTTCGTGCGATTTGGCTCTATCTCCGGACCCTTGAATAGCGGTTGAGCGAATCATTTGGCTGAACAGACATACATATCCCCAAGGGTTGTAGCTCCCGCGCGGTTGATGTGGATTGCCCTAACGGTTCTGATCACCGTTCTGGTTGGGATGGGTGTATCCGATATCCACGCGAGCTTTGCCGCTGACGTCGACGCCCGCTCTATCGACGCTCTGAATGTAAGTTCAGGTGGATACGCCAGCTACCTCACCGGCCTCTTTCTTCTAGTTGTTGTCACACACCTCTTTATCGGAATCCTTGTGTTCTGGCGCCGTTCCGATGATTGGATGGCGCTGACGCTCGCCTTTGCCTTGGTGAGCAACGGCTCCTGGCTTACGCTCTCCCTGATGTACCCCGCTGGGGAGTTTGAGCCGATCANNGATCATCACCCTGCTGGTCAGCATAGTCACCTATGTTGGACTCGTATCCGGCCTCAGTCTCCTGTACGTCTTTCCGAACGGCCGCTTTGCGCCGCGCTGGACCATTGTCATGGTTGTGAGCTGGGCGATCCTTATGGCATTCGCCATCTTCACTCCCGACCTTCCGATCAGCCTGTCGGCCTGGCCGATCTTCTTGCAGCTGTTGGTATTGCTGATTTGGACCGGAGTTGGGTTGTTTACCCAGCTCTATCGCTACCTGGAGGTATCCACCCCGCTTCAGAAACAACAAACCAAGTGGGCCATCGCTGGTTTGGTTTTGGCTGTCGTGGGACCCTTTGTGTACTTCTTGACCTTCGTGATCGTCCCTACCCTCAGCGACCCGGCCGTGCCGAACATTCTGTATCAGCGGGTCGGGGCATCGCTTTTTGCGCTCTCGTTGATCACGCGAGTGGTTGGCATCACGGTTATGGCGTTCGCAACCTTGATATTCCCGATCTCTTTCGTGATCGCGATCTTGCGATACCGTCTCTGGGATATCGACGTCATCATCAACCGCACGCTGGTATATGGTGCGCTCACAGGTACTTTGATTTTGATGTACCTTTTTGGCGTTGCCATATTGCAGAGCGTCTTCAGAACACTGACCGGGCAGGGAGATCAGCTTGCGATCGTTGCCACTACCCTGGCAATTGCGGCCTTGTTCAATCCGCTTCATGGACGCATTCAAGGCGCGATCGACCGTCGCTTTTATCGGAGGCGCTATGACGCGGCGCGCGCGCTGGCTGCCTTCAGCGGAACGGTACAGGACGAAGTCGAATTGGAAGATGTCAGCCAGGCGCTATTGCGACTTGTTGTTGACACAGTGCAGCCTTCCCGGTCATCGATTTGGCTGCGAGATACCGGACATCGAGATATCGAGTCGCAGCCATCCAGCGAGCAGCCAACCACATAGTCCAGCGAGCGGTCCGCGTCCTTACCTGGCGGGATATGCCATTCGCTCCCGCTCCGGTGGCAAGGGCAAATTGACATCAATTGAGGCAGGAGAACTCCATGGCACAAGCAAAAGTAGACCCGACTCAACAAGCGGGGAAATATTTCCAGCACATGGCGCAATTCGTTGGTTTTACGGAGGAAGATGCGGCTGCGATCAAAGATAGCCAGCTGATCATCGAAAAGCACATCCCTACCTTTGTGAGCCAGTTCTACGATCATCTACTTCGCTATCCGCCAACTCGTAAGTACTTCCTCAAGAAGAGTGGTGCGATTGATGAGCCCTATCTCGAGCTGCGTATGACGCACCTCACCACCTTCTGGCGCCGCACCGCCTCGGGGGAATACGACGACGAGTTTGCAGAATACGTCGATAAGGTGGGGCTAGCCCACACCTCTCGCGGCGCGGATCCAGAAATCTATATCGCCGAACGCTACGTTATCGGGCAGATCGGATTCATGCAGCATGCGGTCACTGAAGCGCTGCATCAGGACCTGCATGAGATCGATCCAGCTCTCGAGCAGCGCGCAACCAAGGCCTGGAACCTGCTGCTCATGGTGCTGCTTGAGATGCTTTCCCGCGCCTACACCGACGAGCATGAGGCGGAGGAAGGCCTGCTTAGCGGTGAGGTGGATCATGAACGGATCCGCCAGATGGCGGTGGATACCTACGAGCGTGGGCTAAGAATGTTCCGCTCGATTGAGTACGAAGATTTCGAGGTGGCAGAGGCCAGTGAGATCCCCGATGGGGAACGTTTGATCCGCCGCATTGGGGGTCGTTCGCTGGGTATCTTTCATCATGAAGGCGAGTGGTATGCAGTTCGCAATTATTGCCTGCATCGCTCCGGCCCGATCGCAACCGGCAGTCTGGAAGGTGACATACTGACCTGCCCCTGGCATGGCTACCAGTACGACGTTAAGACCGGGGAATTTCTGTTGGATCCGGCGGTCAAGCTAGAAACCTACCCGGTAGAAATCAAGGACGGAAAGATTCACGTGCAGCTGCCAACGGTGGTAATGGATTCGGAGTTTGACCCGGAAGAATGAACCACACACCGAGCCTGTGCCCCAAGGAGCACCCATGAGCAGCTCTGGCAGCCGATGGACTACGGCTTTGGCTACCTTTCTGCTTGCAGTGACATTTGTCGCTTGGGTGGTTGGCGGCATGCTATCGGTGCTTTTTTCAGGAGAGCCACTTCCTCTGATCGATGTATTGTGGGTGCTCTCATTTCTTGTTTTTCCAGTCGTGGGATGGCTCATAGCCACCAAACTTCCATCGAATCCGTTGGGTTGGATTTACCTGGCCTTTGCCGTACTGGCGGCGCTGGGCTCTGCAATGGAGGAATTGGCCACCATTCGAGCCTATGCCGGGAACTATGCTGGGGCCGCCATACTGATGCAGGGGGGCGGCTGGCTTCTCAACCTTTCGCTGACTCTGGTATTTGTACCGGGTGTGCTGCTTTTCCTGATGGACGTTTGCCCGGTCATCGATGGCGTTTCGTGCTATGGGGAACCGGTGCCCTTTTACTCTTCAGTGTCATATTCAGTCTATTCGGCGCCCGTTCAATCTGCGTCGATCCTGTTTGGGAGGGAGGAACCCTCATCGGATGCCTTCTGCAACTCGACAACCCGCTTCTTCTGCCCCTCGTCGAGCGTGTGAACTCAAGCCTTGGAGCGATGCTGGAACCTCTTCTTGCACTGATAGTCGTTCTATCGCTCGTTGGTCTGATCGTACGCTACATACGCTCAGCCCTCGAAGTTCGTCAGCAGATCAAGTGGGTGGTCTTCTTCGCAGCCCTGAGCATAGTGCCGCTACTCGTTATAAGCCTGGCAACGCCCTTTCTCGGTCTGTCCACTCCTGGAGGGCTTCCCACGATCCTGTTGATGTTCTTCACGATCAGTCTTCCAATAGCGATCGGGGTTGCCATCTTCAGATACCGACTCTACGATATCGACCGAATCATCTCCCGCACCGCTTCCTACGCCATTCTGGCCGGAATCCTGGCAGCTGCATTCTTTCTCAGCGTAGCGCTGACTCAGCAACTGCTTTCAATTGAGGGGCAGTTCGGAATCGTGGTCTCAACATTGGTCGTGGCGGCGCTGTTCAATCCTCTCCGGATCCGCGTACGAAATACAGTTGACCGGCGCTTCAACCGCTCACGCTACGACGCTCAGCGAGTGCTGGATGAATTCGCGGTACGGCTGCGAGAAAACGTTGAGCTTGAGTCAATGCAATCCTCACTCATGAGCACGACCCAGGAGACAATGCAGCCTTCCCATCTTTCACTGTGGGTCCGAGATCAGTCTGTCGGGCCATCTGGTTCTCAATCTGACTGACCGGTACGAATCGCAGTGCCCGTGGCTGTAATAACTTGAGGAGTGAATTTGACTAACTTTGATGTCATCGTAATTGGGGGCGGACCCGCGGGCGTAACTTCCGCGCTGAGGGCCCGGGAGCTTGGAGCCACGGTCGCGCTGGTGGAGCGGGATCGTATGGGCGGAACCTGCACAAATGATGGTTGCGTCCCGACGCGAGTCCTGGCAAAGGCGGCGCGGCTGCGTCGCGAGTCGGAACAGTGTGCGGATTACGGTTTGATTGGCTCAGTCCCCACGGTCGATTTCGGCGAGCTGCTGCGGCGAACCCAAAAGACTGTTTACGGGATCCACGAGAAGAAGCAGTTGATCAAACACCTGGAGGCCTCAGGCGCCCGCGTATTTGCGGATGCCGGCCAAGCCCGCTTCATGGATCCGAAATCCATTGAGACCGGGAATGGGGCAAAGCTCTCGGGCGAAAAATTCATCCTTTGTGTGGGTGGACATGCACGCCGGCTGGACTTACCCGGAGCGGAGCTCGCACTCACGCACAGCGATACCTGGGCCCTCAAAGAACTCCCGGAATCGCTAGTCATTCTGGGCGGGGCGGCGACCGGCTGTCAGGTCGCCTCCAACTTCGCGTCGTTCGGATCGAAGGTCACGCTGCTCGAGATCGAGCCGCGCATCTTAGGGATGGAGGATGAGAGTGTCTCGATTGCGGTGGAGCGCGGTTTTGCGGATCGCGGCATCGAGATACTCACCGGGATCGATGGGGTCGATCGGATTGAAAAGGCCGGGGATCTGCTACAGCTTCAATACCGAGTCAATGGAGCTGAGAAGGTTGCCGAAGGCACAGCGGTGCTGTTTGCGGTTGGGTGGGCTGGCAATATCGAAGGCATGAACCTGGAGGCAGCCGGAGTGGAGGTGGAACGCGGCTATGTGCCAGTTAATGAAAACCTGCAGACATCCGCAGAACATATCTTTGCGGCGGGGGATATCACCGGCCGCATGATGCTCGTGCAGAGTGCAGGCTATGAGGCGCGCATCGCGGCTGAAAACGCTGTGCTGGGGCCGGAGCTGCGCTATGAACACCACATCGTTCCTCACGGCGGATTCACAGATCCGGAGTACGGAAGCGTCGGGCGAACCGAAGAAGCGGTGCGGGAGGCTGGAGAGGAATATCTAGTGGCAGAAGTGCCATATTCCGACCTTGACCGAGCGGTCATCGACGGGCGACCGGAGGGGCTCTTCAAGCTTATCGTCTCGCATGATACGCATCGCATCCTTGGTGCACACGCGGTGGGAGAGCAGGCACTCGAAATCGTACAGATCGTGGCGGCAGGAATGGCGGCGGACATGTGGGTGGAGCAACTTGCAGAGATGGAACTGGCCTACCCGACCTTCACCGCCATCGCCGGGTTGGCCGCACGCAGGATCGTTCGCCAGTTGGGCGTCGTTCCGCTTGCACCAGAGTGGCGAGCTTTGGGGCGGCTTCCCGCGGCGGAATGGGAACGACGCGACTGAACCGAAACAGCGGCATGGACATGGAATGGAATGAATGAGACGCAAATTAGCCAGAGAAGGACAGCCGTTTGGGCACCAACCCCACTTTTTCCGCAACAAAGGGAGCGAATCGTCAATTGTCGTAACGCTTTTTGGACTCACGACAGGAATAATGGATAGCAGATGAGCACACAAATACGGGACGTGTGGAGAATACTGGCGCGTACACCTGGTGAACAGAAGGCACCCGAGCCGGTATCCGCGGCGGTGGGGATCGCTCCGAACGATCCGCTGGTCGCCTACCTGCAATCCGCTCGTGGCGTGGTTGAGGTGGATCGACTTGAGCTTGAGTCGCCCGCGCTTGACCAACTGAGAAAGGCGGGCGTCAGCTTGACGGTTCCACTCGTTGCCCAGGGTGAACTGATCGGAATGCTCAATTTGGGGCCCCGCCTGAGCGAGCAGGAGTACTCTGTCGACGATCGGGCGCTGCTCAGCAGCCTGGCGATTCAGGCTGCTCCGGCACTGCGCGTCGCCCAGCTTGTCCGCCAGCAGAAGGAAGAAGCCCGCAGACGGGAGCGGCTGGAGCAGGAACTGCGCATTGCGCGGCTAATCCAGCAGACACTGCTGCCGCGCGAACTCCCGAAACTCACCGGCTGGGAGCTCGCCGCCTACTATCGGCCGGCTCGAGAAGTGGGTGGAGACTTCTATGATTTCGTGGAATTGGCCGATGGGAAGCTTGGTTTGATCATCGCAGACGTGACCGATAAGGGGATTCCGGCCGCACTGGTGATGGCGACCACTCGATCGGTGCTGCGAGCCGCAGCCGAGCGGCTGGGCTCGCCCGGGGAGGTGCTGCAGCGGGTCAATGACCAGCTCGTGCCCGACATCCCGGACAACATGTTTGTGACCTGTATGTATTCCGTGCTCGATCCTGAAACCCGATTACTGCGATATGCCAATGCCGGTCACGGGCTCGCCTTCAGGCGAACCGATGACGGGGTCTTGGAACTCAAAGCCACGGGCATGCCGCTTGGCCTGATGCCGGACATGCTCTACGAAGAGAACGAAGTACAACTGGCTCCCGGCGACACAGTGCTTTACCAGAGCGATGGACTGGCAGAAGCGCATAACGCAAGTCGCGAAATGTTTGGCTTCCCACGCGTGAAACAATTGATGGGTGATCACCCCGGCGGAGCGGACCTGATCGATACCCTGGTGTCCGAACTTGAGAACTTCACCATGGACGGCTGGGAGCACGAGGACGACGTGACGCTGCTGGCAGTCGAATGCACCAGGGAAGAGAGCCGATCAAGATCGCAGTCTCTAAGTACAAAAGTGCAAGCCACTTTCTCTATCCCCAGTGAACCCGGGAACGAACGCATTGCGATCGAGAAGGTCGCTCATGTGGTTGAAAGCCTCGGTCTGGCGCCCGACCGGTTGGAGCAGCTGAAGACTGCGGTCGGTGAGGCCACCATGAATGCCATGGAGCACGGGAACCAGTATCGTGAAGACCAACCGGTCGAAATAAGGGTTCAGACCACAAACTCGGTGCTCTCGATATTCATTACAGATCACGGCGGCGGGCAGGACATCCTGGAGCCTGAAATCCCGGATATCGAGGCGAAGCTGGAGGGAGAGCAAAGCCCGAGAGGTTGGGGGCTATTTCTCATCGAAAACATGGTCGATGACCTTCAAGTCACGACCGACGAGCACCACCATACGGTTGAACTCATTGTCAACCTCGAAGGAGGAGAGCATGGCTGAGGCCCAACTTGAAGTCAGCACCCGGGAAGAGGGCAACGTAGCCATCATCGACCTGCGAGGAGAGATCAATGCCTTTGCGGAGGCGGCGCTGATCAACGCGTTCATTGAGGCAAACGAACATGGCGTGAAATCCATCGCCTTGAACTTCAGCGAGGTTGGTTACATCAACAGCACCGGAATCGCCTTGATTGTGAGTCTGCTCGCGCGTGCCCGGAAGGAGCAGAAAGAAGTGATTGCCTTTGGACTTACTGATCACTTCACAAATATCTTTGAAATTACCCGTCTGTCAGATTTCATGCAGATCGTTCCGGATGAAGCGGCTGCACTCGAAATAGCATAAGTGGAGGAGGGAAATGTCAGAAGCTAAAGTCACAATGCAAGTCCGCACTGCGGGAGATACAACCAGCATTATCGATATCCAGGGCGAGATCACATCGTTTGCAGAGAACGTTTTGATGGATGCCTACACCCAAGCCAGCGGTGCGGGTGCCAAAGCCATCATCTTGAATTTCGAAGGACTGGAATACATGAATAGTGGTGGCATTGGCTTACTGGTCACCATGTTGATCCGCGCCAACCGTCAGGAGCAGAAATTGCTGGCCTATGGGCTCACAGAGCACTACCAGCAGATTTTCGAGCTTACCCGATTAAATGAAGCAATCCAGATCTACGACAGCGAGGCTGATGCCGTCGCCGCCGCAAACGGCACTGGCTGAGCCAGAAACTCAGTTGAGGATATGACCAAGCAGGAGGAGTGAGGGATGAGCGAATTGCAGGAAGATAAGGCCAGTTCACGAGACGCGGAGCATTGGGCGGCACCCGTCTCCAAACTCGAGGTCGGCGATGTTCCAAGCGGTGCGGTTAGCCTGAACGTCGACGGTCGCCATGTCGTCGGACCCCTTCAGGGGTTTGGCCAGCTTTGGCAGAAGACTTACCGGGTGCAGCTCACCGATGTCCAGGTCACGCCCGAGGAGGTCGTTGCGCTGCTAAAACAGAAGCTGCCGGAATTTATGCCCGATAACTCCCGTTTTTATCCATCGGTCACCGGTGTCAAGCCGGGAGAGGTGGTCCTTATAAACGCCACCCTTCCCGGGGTACCCGGTGGGATCGCCACCGGTGTGCTCGTCATGTATAGTGACAACGAGTCGTTCACACTGATGTGCCCGGAAGGGCATCCCGAATCCGGTTGGAACACCTTCAGTTCTTATGTGGAAAGCGGAGCAACCGTCGCCCAAATTCAATCCCTTGCTCGGGCGAACGATCCTGTGTTTGAGTTCGGCTTCCGCTTCATGGGAGGTGCCAAACAGCAGGAGCAGATCTGGAACCATGTTTTGGCCCGCTTGTCGCAGCACTACGGAATCGAGGGGCATGTCGAGACGCGCAAGTCCCTGGTTGACAACCGCCTGCAGTGGTCTCAGGCGAAGAACATCTGGTACAACGCCGCGCTGAGGAGCGTGGTCAACCTCCCGGTACGTGTAACGCGCAAGGTGTTTAAACGGGGATCCAACCAATAATCTGGTACCCTCGTAAGGTCGGCCGATGCAACGCTCCCAGTACGATGCAGTAATCGTTGGCGCGGGCCCGAACGGACTGGCGGCTGCTATCACGATCGCGCAGCAGGGCCGGTCCGTTGCCGTGTTCGAGGCTGCCGACACCATTGGAGGCGGAACCCGTACCGCCGAGCTTACGATCCCGGGTTACCGTCACGACGTTTGCTCCGCCATCCATCCGCTCGGCCTGGCTTCGCCTTTCTTCCGCAATCTCCCGCTTGATCGCCACGGACTCCACTGGATCCATCCTGAAGCCCCTCTGGCACATCCGCTGGAGGGTGGAACCGCGCTGGTCTTATGGCAGGATCTGGAGGCGACTGCGGCAGGAATGGGCAGCGATGGCCCGGCCTACCGGCGTTTGATGGCTCCCTTTGTCAGCAACTGGCAGGGGTTAATGCACGAGCTCCTCGGACCCCTTCGACCACCCCGGCGCCCGTTCTTGATGGCACGGTTCGGATTGCTGGCGATCCGAACCGTTCAAAGCCTGGCGAAAGCCAGGTTCAAGAACGAAGGCACCCGGGCATTGTTCGCCGGTCTCGGCGGCCACTCCATGATGCCGCTCGACACTCCGGTGACTTCGGCCTTTGCGATCACGCTCGGCATGCTGGCGCACGCGATTGGCTGGCCGATGGCCGCTGGAGGATCGCAGGCTATTGCGTCGGCACTGGCTGACTATCTGGACTCGCTCGGGGTGGAGATCATCACCGGACATCGAGTCGAGTCGCTGGAAGCCCTGCCGTCCGCGAACGCGGTTCTGCTGAACACCGCACCCAATCAGCTGTCGAAGATCGCGGGCGATCGTCTCCCCTCCGGGTACTTGCGGCGTCTCGAGCGCTACCGCTATGGTCCAGGAGTATTCAAGGTGGATTGGGCTCTGGATGGTCCCATCCCTTGGACAGCTCAAGACTGCCTGAAGGCCGCAACCGTGCATGTGGGCGGAACCTTAGAGGAGATTGTGGCCGCGGAAGGAGCGGTCGGACGTGGGGAGCATCCAGAGCGGCCCTTTATCATCCTGGCCCAGCAGTCGCTGTTTGATGACAGTCGCGCGCCGGCGGGCAAGCACACGGCCTGGGGCTATTGTCATGTGCCGAACGGCTCAACCTTCGACATGACCGATCGGATCGAGGCCCAGATCGAACGCTTCGCACCGGGGTTCCGCGATCGAATCCTCAGACGCCACACCCGAAACTCGATCGATTACGAAGCCTATAACGCGAACTATGTCGGCGGGGATATCAATGCGGGTCTGCCTGATATCCGGCAGATATTTACGCGGCCGCTGCCCAGATTGTCGCCCTACACTACCCCATTGAGCAGCCTGTACCTTTGTTCCTCAGCCACTCCTCCCGGCGGCGGCGTGCATGGCATGTGCGGGTACCACGCCGCTCGCGTTGCACTAAAACGCAGCCTTAAGTAAGCCGCCCCGAAATTCGGAAACACGCCGTGGCTTCAATCGAAACCTGCAGCTTACCTTCCCAAACTCGGGTCGCGTCCCGACGGGGATGCGTGCGGTAGGGACAGAGGACCAAACACGAATGCGAGATGGCGGGACCTTGCGCAAACGATTAGGGCTATCCCAATTGGGATAGCCCTCTGTTGCCGGTCAATAGTGTTGGGGTTCTTTCCCGGGTCAGCCTTCCAGGCCGATGGCGGCCAGGTTTTCATCCAACTGGCCCTCGGTCATCACGCCGATGTGCTGCACCTGGATGACGCCGTTGGCATCAATGAAGAAGGAGCTTGGGTAGCTTCGGTTGCGGTAAAGTTCCTGAACCTCTGCACCGGGATCGAGCAACACCTCAAATGTAAGCCCAAACTCATCGCGGAACTCTTCGACCAACGAAGGCGCCTCATTAAAATCAACTGCCAGGACGTGAAAGCCCTGATCGGCATAGCGCTCGAAGCGATCCTGGATGTACGGCATCTCAATGCGGCAGGGAGCGCACCAGGTAGCCCAGAGATTGATCATCAGCGGATGGCCCCGATGCTCGCTCAAGGTGATTTGCTCCCCCTCAAGGTTGAAAAGGGTGAAGTCCGGGGCCAGTGCTCCCTGCTTGGGGGCAACTTCGAGCTCTGACGTGTCGGCGGAATTGGCTGGTGCAGGAACGGGCGCAGCAGAAGGCATGCTTGCGACATAACCGATCCCCACGATGGCTGCGATTCCGACAATGCCGATTAGGATGTACCGGCTGATGTTATTGGGGCGTCTTTGCTCCAGCACCTTCAGATCCTAAAGTCCGAAGTCCACAAAGAAGCCGAAACGCGCCAGGGATTCAAGCGTACCGGTCAGCAGCATGATCCCAACGATGATCAGGATAACGCCAGTGCCCATCGAAATCAGCTTGACAGCTCGACCGTGATTGCGCATGAGTTCGGCCACGCGGCCAATTCCCAGGGCTGCGATCAGGAAGGGGATCGCCAGACCGATGGAGTATGCCGTCAGCAGGATCACGCCTTGAGTCAGCGCGGCGCTCGTAAGCGAGAGGGTCAGCACGGCACCCAAGACCGGTCCTACACAGGGAGCCCATCCGGCCGAGAAAAACACGCCCATCAACGCTGAGGCACCATAGCCGCCGCCCTTGCCGGGCGCGTATGCACGCCGGGTGTCGTAGTCTAAGAGGGGGATGTTGATGACCCCAATCGTGTGCAGACCGAAGATGATCACTACGATTCCGCCGATGCGAGCGATCCACTGGCGAAAATCAAATAGCAGGGCGCCGATCACGGATGCAGCGGCGCCGAGTAATACGAAAACGACGCTAAAACCGATGACAAAGGCGACACCGTGCGAAAAGGTGGCCCACCGATTCTCCACGACCGTCCCTTCCGGCGTCACACTTCGGCCACCGAGGTAGCCGACATACGCAGGTACAAGCGCCAATACGCAAGGCGAGAGGAAGGAAGCGAGGCCAGCTAGCACGGCAAGTCCTATGGTTACGTTGGCTGGGTCCATTTCTCCAATACCTTCTAGTTCAGGTTCCTGGGAGCCAAGTTTGCCCTGATTCCCATTCATCTGACTGATGCGCCAGGGCCGGGCGATCTTACCACCACAAACAACGGTCCATAAGTTATATAGATCAGCAAGATTAGGGATTTGTTTAGCTGAGATTAGCGGCGAGGAAATGGACAGGCTTTACATAGCCCCACATCGGCCGTTGCAGACCGCGGAGAGGATTGGTAGGATGATTGAATTCCAACGGCATCTGGGGCCGAAATCGAGGAGAGGCAAATGCACCGATGGGTGATTGGGGTAGATCTGGGCGGCACGCTCATTCGAGCAGTCAGGACCGACATGGCTGGCGGAAGGGGCGCCCGATCGCAACTTCCAACGGAAGCGGAGCTGGGCGGCGATTCGGTGATGGAGCGCATATACTCCGCCATCGATGAGGTCATAGCTGGTGTAGAACCGAGCGAGGTGCAGGGAATCGGCATCGGAGCGCCCGGGCCGATCGGTAAGGACGGTCGAATCTACGACCCTCCCAATTTACCTGATTGGGGTAATTTCTCGATCACCGAGCGCATTGAGGATCGATTCAAATTGCCGGCTATGGCGGGGAACGACGCCAACGTCGCCGCGCTTGGAGAACACCGGTTCGGCGCCGGGCAGGGAGTTGATGATCTCCTGTATATGACGGTCAGTACCGGCATTGGGGGAGGCATTATCAGCGCAGGCAGGCTGCTTGTTGGCACACGGGGGTATGCGGCCGAGATCGGGCACCAGACCCTCTTGCCGGATGGACCACTATGCGGGTGCGGGCAACCCGGTCATCTGGAAGCCCTAGCCTCTGGTCCTGCGATTGTGCGCAACGCGCAAGAGCGCATGAAGGCCGGCGCAAGTTCATCCTTGCGCGATTTTGGCAATGAGCTCACTGGCAAATCCATAGCGGAAGCCGCAAGGGACGGCGACGAGTTAGCGCTTGAATTATTTGCCCAAGCTGGCTTTTACATCGGATTGGGTCTGGTGAATTTGATCCACGTGCTCGAGCCCCAGCGAATATTGATCGGAGGCGGGGTCAGCCAGGCTGGCGATCTGCTGTTCGACCCCATCCGGGCAACCGTGAACCAACATGTGATGTCCCCGATTTACCGAGAAGTCCAAATCCTGCCGGCAGAACTGGGAGCAGACGTCGGCCTGATGGGCGCAGTAGCGTTGGTACTCTCAGGAGCTAGCTGATTTATAGCGCATTTCTATAGCAATGGTAGAATGGCCGTCGCGATGTTCCATTGATTCACATCACGCGCGCTTTTCCTCTCGCCTGACCCACCCTTGGGATTCTTCATCTCAAAAGAATCCGCCGCGAGAGCCTGCGCGGTGGAGAACCGGCCTCGGAGAACCACTACATCCGAGTGCGTATTTATGCGTCGCTGTATGTAAGAGTTGAGATGACTGTTCAACTGCCAGACATGGACCTACAAGAAACGCTTGCCGATCGCCGGATCGTTGGAATCTGGCGCTTGATGCGCGGCTACCGACTGATCTTCACCGTTGCCACATTGAGCATTGGCATCGCGGCACTGGCGCGCTCCGCGACCTACCTGCTTCTAGGCCGGTATGTGGATGAAATCCTGGTGGCGGAGAACGCTATCCGGGCCATCCCACTGGTCGCACTGGCATTCCTGGGCCTTTCGCTGGTTCAGGGCGGCGCTACCTATTTAAGCGGAAGACTGGCCGGCAAGACCTCCGAAGGAGTGGCCAAGCGTACGCGGGAATACCTGTTTGACCACCTGCAGCGCTTGCCATTCAGCTATCACGATACCGCTCGTACTGGGGAACTCGTTCAGCGATCGACCTCCGATGTAGACGCGGTACGCCGTTTCTTTTCAGAGCAGGCGATCGGTGCCGGCCGCATCCTGCTGCTTTTCGTTGTTAACCTGGCTGTACTGATCAGCCTGGATGCGCGCTTGGCGTTGATCTCTGTGCTGGTTGTGCCGATAACCGTGACAATGTCCTTCTTCTTCTTCCGTCGGATCTCGGATGCCTATGAGGCCTATCAGAAGCAAGATGCCACTCTATCCACACGACTGCAGGAAAATCTTTCCGGAGTGCGCGTGGTCAAGGCCTTCGCGCGCCAGGAATACGAACGTACAAAGTTTGACGTCGAAAACTGGGAGAAGTTCCTGCGCGGCAGAAAAGTGCTGCGGCTGCACTCGGTTTTCTGGCCGATTTCCGACATCCTTTCGAGCTTCCAGTTGCTGGCCGGCTTGATAATCGGCGGCTTGATGGTGATGGCCGGCTCCATAACGATTGGCACATACATCGCCTATGCAGGGATGATCATCTGGATCATCTGGCCCATCCGGAATCTGGGCCGATTGGTCGTGCAGATGTCCACCGGGCTGGTCTCGTACGGACGCGTAGCCGAACTCGTAAGGGAACATGAGGAACCGCTCGATGAAGGCACGACTCTTCCCCCCGATCCCCCAAAGGGCGAGTTGATTTTCAGCGCTGTGCAATTTGAATACGAATCCGGCAGCAAAGTACTGAAAGACATCGATCTGGAGGTCAAGCCAGGCCAAGTGATCGCACTGCTAGGCCCGACCGGCTCTGGCAAGTCGAGCCTTGTGAACCTGCTCCCGCGGTTCTATGGGTACACGGGTGGAAGCCTGAAGCTGGATGGCGCAGAGTTGAATACTTACTCACGAAGCTACCTGCGCCGGCATATCGGGATTGTTGAGCAGGAGCCCTTCCTGTTCTCGCGCACCATTCGCGAGAACATCGCCTACGGTGTCAAGCGCGAGGTGAGCCAGGAGGAGATTTACCATGCAGCCCGCGCAGCAGCCATCCACGACGTCATCCTTACTTTCCCCGATGGCTACGACACGCTGGTAGGAGAGCGGGGGGTCACGCTGTCGGGCGGACAGAAACAGCGCGTGGCCATCGCACGCACGTTGCT
>JABAOE010000435.1_pt6 | contig 25865 bp, 25 predicted proteins | sample 7062141 | NCBI WGS metagenome assembly JABAOE01 (sample SAMN14538627, study PRJNA623070) | marine sediment metagenome | biome: marine biome [ENVO:00000428]; feature: marine pelagic biome [ENVO:01000023]; material: deep marine sediment [ENVO:00002113] | place: India: Gulf of Khambhat ... | reverse complement strand
TTTTATCGGAAAACCGGTTCCCACTTTTCGGAATGCGCTCTAGTCCAGCAGATAGCCCCATTTGTCCTTGGCCTGCCGCCAGGTCTCCCTATCCGGCATGTTGACCTTGGGATAGTCGTCCTTCCAGTGCCAGGGCCGGCAGGCGTCGATGATGGCGCGCGAATTGGTCATGTTGCCCTTGGCCTTTTCCGCCGGGGGGATCGACGGGTCGAGGCCGGTGCTCCAGGCATTGTTGACGATGTCGATGGAGGTTGCCGGATCGGAGCGGAAGACCATCGCCCACATGACGTCGGCCAAGTCTGTCGCGTCGATATCGTCATCGACGACGATGACATATTTGCCGGCATAGGCGCCGACCCGGCATTGCGCGGCGATGTGGCCGGCCTGGGCGGCATGGCCGGGATAGCGCTGTTTGATGGCGACGGCGGTGAGCATGCGCGAGCCGCCGACCTCGTGACACCACACCGAGGCCACGTCGGGCACGCCGGCAAGCTCGATCTGCTCCTTCAAAAGCGCGGAGCGCACCACGGCGCGGTAGCGCGACTGTTCCTCCGGCGGGCGCTGCGGCGGGCAGCCCAGAATGATGGGATCGTTGCGGTGATAGATCGCCTTGATGTCGATGACCGGGCCGGCATGGATCGGGCTGCCGTAAAATCCGGTCCATTCGCCGAACGGCCCCTCAAGCCGGGTGGTTTCGGGATAGCAGAAGCCCTCCAGCACGATTTCCGCGTCGGCGGGAAAGGGCAGGCCGGTGAATTCTCCGCTCACCACCTTGACCGGCGCGCCGCGATAGGCGCCGACAATGTCGTATTCGCACACGCCATAGGGGATCTCCGTCGACGACATCAGGAAATTGAGCGGGTCGACGCCGACAACGACGCAGACCGGCATCGGCTCGCCCTTTTCCATGTATTTCTGGCGGTGGATGTTGCCGTGCTTGCCGGGCGAGATGTAGAAGCCGACGGTCTTGGCGTCATGCGCCATGACCCGGTAGGTGCCGAGATTGACCCAGCCTTCTTCGGGATCGCGGGTGACGTTGAAGGAGCCGGTGCCGATATAGCGGCCGCCGTCATCGTGGTGCCACATCGGCGCGGGGAACTTGAGGAGATTGACGCGCTCCCCCTCATCGACGTTTTGAAAGATGGCTCCATCCTCCACCGTCGCCGGCGGAAACTTATCCATGTCATCGGTCCATTTATGCATCCGCTCCTTCGTGGCGCGGATCAGGTCCAAACCCTCCACGCCCGTCGGCATCCCCAGGGTCGTTGAAAGCCGTTGGGCGCTGGACATGGCGCCGGCGAGGAGACGAAAGCCCTTCGGATAGCCCTTGATGTTGTCGAACACCAGGGCAGGCCCGCGCGCCTTGGCGTTGAGCTCAACGATGGTCCCCATCTCCTTATCCCAATCCGCCCCGTCAACGGTCTTGAGCTCTCCCTGCTCTTCGACACTCTTCATCCAAGATCGTAAATCCGTTTTCATAGTCATCCTCTCGTTAGCAATGTATCTAAAATGTCTGGAAAAATTCTTCCGAGAGCGAATCTCCACTGGAGTAATCGGGTCGCTCCCGCATCACTGTTCCTCTCGGAAAAGTATTCGATAACAGTGTAGTATGTCAAACGTGCATCGAATTGCGTCTTAGGGGGCGTTGCTGGTTAAGTGTCCTTATCTTTCACCATCAGTGCTGGGATGCCGGAACGCGGGTAAGTAAGATTACAGGGAGAATAGGACAGGGTAGGAGCTACCTCACGACGGTTTTTCATGAACAGCTAGACATCTAACCTCAACTGCGTTAATAATCGCGGCATCTGGTGTTGGGGTTTCAGTTTCGAATGCCACGTGATGACGCCCCGGCACCTCGGCTGAACTCTTTGACCAAGCAAGGAGGCGAGTATGAGTGAACAACGACCCGGTGCATCTTATGGTATCGACCACTACGTAGTCCCCATAACCGACGCTGACCGATGGAACGACTTCTATACCAATGTCCTCGGAGCGGTTCCGCGTGCGCCGAGGCCGGATAGACCGGGTCGGCCCCGGGGAGCGCGCGCGGGCGCGCAGTTCACGTTTGTGGGCGCGTGCCACGTGGGAGGCTCTCCCTGCCCCGATGTTCTGCCCGCGGGCAAGGGTTTGGGAGCCGGTTTGCCGCGATACCGCTACTATGTCCGGGCGGAGGATATTGAAGAGCACCTGCGGCGATTGGATCAATTCCAGGTGCGTCACACCGAAGCTATTCGCACCTCCGAAGAAGGCGAAGATGGAACGGCGATTCGGTTTGAAGACCCGGATGGAAACCAGCTGGAGTTCTGGGCGCCGGTCCGGATGCCCGCCAACGGGATGGATGAGGAAACCAACGTCAAAGTAGGGCGCATCGCGGGAGCCGTATTCGAGTCCCGCGACCTCACAAGGAGCGCTGACTTCTTCACGGAGTACTGCGGGGTCGATCCCATTTTGAATGCCGACGTCTCAAAGGACAGGTTGGTCCTGAAGTTTGTTGGCGGTGGGCGGATCGCCTTCCAAAAGGTAGACACCCTCGTTGGCCGGACCGGTGGACATATCCATCCCCTGCATACAGCCATGATGGTGCGGGGCGACGAGATGATGAAGGTATACAACCACATGTGGGAAGGTTTACCGGAGTGGGACCACGATCCCGAGGTGCGGAGATGTATACCGGCGGAAGAGACTCAGCAGCTTCCCGCCCGGGTGGGCATCCATGGAAGCCCCGTCGGACCGCCATGGCGAGCGGGATTTGGCCGGGGAGACAGCTTCTGGGATTGGGATACCAACGCCTTCCACTGGGTGCCGGGTGCGCCCGTGGCCGGTACCGAGGCCATCTTGACCCCGGAATCCGCCCAGAAGTATCTGAACGCATTCCTCACCGGCAAATAGTCGGGATAGCGCATCTCGAAAGAATCAGTCACCGAGCATTTGAACAAGGGAGGAAAACATGAGCGCAGCCGACTATTTGGGAACCTATGCTGAAGGATGGATCAAGGGCGATGCGAACACGATTTTGAAAGTCGTAACTGATGGTTACACGTTCGATGATCCGAACGCCGGCAAGATTACGAAAAGCAAGTTCGCCGAATACTTGTCTGAGGTGAAAGAGACCGTGCGATCCCTTCGGGGTGGTAAAGTCTCTGATACCCTCATTGAGTTCTCGGACATCGTAACTAAAGAGGATCAGGGCATCATGACGGCGTGGTGTTGGTGGGCCATTCCGGGGACCGACCTAAAAGGTAGCGGTCTGATAAAGATCGGGGCAGACGGCGTCCGTTCCGAAGTCATCACGTATTACGCAAAACCCTCAGCCTAAAAAGAACATGCCTGGCCCCACGAGAGCCTTCTTGGCTATGGGGGCAGGTCTAGAGTTGTAGTAGCAGACCCACGCAGACAGATTTTCACCGCTGAGACGTAGAGATCACAGAGAAGACAAAGAAACTTAACCGCAGATTCACGCCGATTATCGCAGACTAGAAGACGACACGCATTGCGCATAGCATAACAAAGATATCTCGCGCCAAGACGCAAAGTTCGGAGAAGATGACTTAACCGCAGACTTAAAAGCGGGGTCAAAGAAAGCGGGGTCAGGCTGCCCCCATCACTGGACCACTGTGGGTGCTGTAATGTCAGAGGCCAAGCTGCACTGATCCTCATCCCGGCTCAACGCAACATCACACAGGGACTCATGTCCCCTTGAAATTAGCGGCGAAAGAGCTGTAAAAAAGCAGCCATAAAAGCGGACATCAGTGTGGATCACGGCAGGGCTTGTTTAGTGGTAATATATTGATTGATAATGCGATATGGCCACTAAGAAAGCGGACATTAAAGGGGACATTAAACCCGTCAAGGACCGAGGTGAACCCGTCAGCCTTATGGAACCGTTGTTGATTGGCGAAGGCTCGCGCCACCGTGCGGACCTAACCGATCTCGCTCTGGAGCTGGCGCAGAAAAGCGCCGGCTTTCGCCGCTCTCTGCCGGCAAGCCTGACAGCCTCACTCGCCAACCTCGTACGCTCAATGAACTGTTACTACAGCAACCTGATAGAGGGGCACGACACGCACCCGATCGATATCGAGCGCGCCCTCAAGGGCGATTACAGCAAGGATGCGAACCAGCGAGACCTCCAGCTGGAGGCCAAGGCACATATTGCCGTACAGCAATGGATCGACGGCGGCGGTCTGAAAGGCCGCGCCATTGCCGCCGACTCCATCCGCGAGATTCACCGCCGCTTTTGCGCAGCGTTACCTGCCGAACTCTTGTGGGTCGAAGACCCGTCAAGCGGTAAAAAAGAGAAAGTCATGCCCGGAGAAATACGCTCACGTGATGTTGTGGCTGGCAGGCACATTCCGGTCAGCGCGCCTGCCGTGCCGCGCTTCCTGAAACGCTTCGAAGAAGTCTACGATAGTCTCGGTAAGGCCGAGACCATCATTGCGACTGCCGCCGCGCATCACCGCCTCGTATGGATTCACCCGTTCCTCGATGGTAATGGTCGTGTCGCCCGGCTCATGTCGCACGCGACCTTGTTGGAAGCGCTCGACACAGGCGCCATCTGGTCAATTGCCCGCGGGCTTGCCCGTAACGTGGATGCCTATAGAGGCCATCTTGCTGCCTGCGACCAAACGCGGCGCAACGATCTCGAAGGCGGGGGCCACCTGAGCGAAGAGAATCTAGCTGCGTTCACGAAATTCTTCCTAACTACATGCGTCGACCAGGTGAGCTTCATGGAAGGGTTAATGCAGCCCGACCAATTGCAGGCACGCATCCTGCTGTGGGCCGAAGAAGAAGTCCGCCTCAACAAACTCCCGCCCAAATCAGGCGCGATCCTCGAGGCGGTACTCTACCGCGGCGAACTTCCCCGGGCCGACACAGCCAATATCGTCGGGACGGGTGTACGCCAGGCCCGACGTGTCGTCTCGGCCCTCATCGACAAAGGCGTGTTGGTCTCCGAAAGTACCCGTGCACCCCTGCGACTCGCTTTTCCCGCCACGCTTGCCGCGCGCTGGATGCCCGGACTTTTTCCCGAAAGGACAGGGTAACGTCTGTTGCGGGTACGGCACCAATAATTTGGGGAACGTTGCCGCTTATGGGGGCAGGGCGATTTTGGATTTTCTCTGTCCGTTCATGTGGGGAACGAGCAGACCGAGGACCAGTCCAATCAGGAGCACACCCGCTCCGACCATGAACCATTTGCGCGTTGCGCTGGTTAATAGGCTCTGGTTTTCCGCTTCAATTTTTTGATTGTGTTTCTCCGCTTCAATCAGTTTCTGTTTCAGTTCCTTATTTTCGTCAAACACTTTAATCGTGTTTGACGATGCCTTGCGAATATCTACGATTTGCCGCTGCATCCTGCGAGACGATACTTCCGCTTGACCCAGCTGATCCAGGAGATCCGTTTTTTCCCTCTCCAGCTCCTGGACCCGAGCTTGCAGGCTCCGCTTCGTCTCTTCACTGTTTCGCAACCGGGTCTGCAGGACCGGTATCCGGTCCCGCGCCGCGGGGCTGGTCATCAAATACCGCGTCAGCATCCAGCCTTCGGTCCCGTCCTCGGTCCGAACTCGGGTGTAACCGGACTCTTCGTCCTGCTCGAGGATCGTCACCCTGGCGCCGCTGGGCAGCAACTTGAGAATGCTCTGTTGCGTGTTCTTGCCGTTGCGTACCGTGACTTCGAACTGATCGGATATCCACCGGGAACCGTTCTGCGCCAGTGCCAACCCGGGCGCCAGGCAAAGGATGAATATCGCCAACAGTGATTTGACTCCGTACTTGTGCTGCGCTTGTGATACGTGACTATGCATGGACATCTCCGCTCATTAGTTCAATATGCTGGTACTATGTAAGAAATTGAGTTTCCGGAGACGACGGTAAGAAACAGAAATTCCGGAAACAGTCGCCGGCTAGGCCAACGTCGAGAGTCCCCTTGGGTTGTACGACGTTGTGTGGGAGGACCGGCTTTGATCTCTCTATTTAGCCGATTCCGGGCACTTATGTCAAATTTGTAGCGGGAGCGGGGTCAAGCTTGCCTTATTGCTATTCTGAGGGGATGTTACAGCTTGTTGGGATAAGTTTTACTCGCCGTTGCGGCTTTAGTGGCTTTTTGGTTGGGGAATTCTAGTTCCGCTGCTGGCATCCCGTTGCTGCTTTGCAGGGTTCAGCCCAACGGATTTGGATCTCTGAAGCACACTTTTAGGCCTTCTTTCGGTTGCTTTCATAATGCTTGTACATCATACCGCCGAAGCTGTACCCTTCCTTGTTCTGCGACTGGGCGAGCTCGATTACAGAGTTCACGGTTTTGAGAAGGGGAGTGTAGATTTCTTTTTTCTCTCCGATCTCGAACCCATGGTGGACGTCCTTTGCCGTCCAGCTGGGACGTGTATTGAAGCCCGTCCCCTTGATCAACCGCTCGAGATTCGACGCCCTTCTGGGACGACTCTCCTTGACCAGAGCCAGGAACGCTTCCGGGGCGACCTGATTGTCCACGCTCCAGGTAAGGGCTTCGTCCATAATCATCGTCTCCGTGGCGTTGCACATGGCATCGGTGATTTTAAGAAACTTGGCGGAGCCGACGCCGCCGGAGTAGAGATTCTTCCTCCCCAGGGCCAGGTACAGCGGCTCGCATTCCTGTACCGTCGCCTTGTCCCCCGCGGATAGAAAAAAGATCTCACGGCTCTCGACGTCGAAGGGCTGGCCCATGAGCGCGGTTTCCACGTAACGGCAACCCGCGGCCTCGACTTTTGCCCCGATGCGTTTGCTCGTCTCGGGGTCGATGCTGCTGCATTCCACAAGAATGGCCCCCTTTTTCATGCCGGACAGGACGCCGCCGTCGCCCAGAACGGCCGCTTCCACGACGTTGGGCCAGGTGAGGACCGTCAGGACCACATCGCACTGCGCGGCGAGGTCCCGGGCATCTGCGGCCTTTTTGGCGCCCGCCGGGGCCAGGCGATCCGTCTTGCTTTGATCGATGTCGTAGACGTATAGCGGATACCCCGCTTTTATCAGGTTCTTAGCCATGGGAGTTCCCATATCGCCAACACCTACCATGCCGACTGTCTTCATGAATTATCTCCTCCGAATTGGTTACTTGCCATGGTCCGACCATGGCTCCCTACTGCCCAATTTGCTTGGGTACCGGCTTACCCTCAGCCCAATCAGTAACAGCTTTGATCACTTCTCTATATTGACCATGGAAGGAGTGCGGATTTTGCCCGCCGCGACAGTCACTGTGGTCCAGTGGCGGGTTCCCACCTACGACCTCTATGAAATCCACCTTTGGACTATTTTTGAGGCGTTTTCGTAGCTTGCGCACAAGCGCAATATCAAAGCAGCCATCGTCTTTGTGATGAACAAAGAGCACAGGCAATTTAATATTTTTTAAGCGCAACTCACGCAAATTGATTCTACGGCGGCTCTTCCTTCTGCTTTCCATGCTACCAGTAAGAACGATACCGCGAATGCGATCATCGTTTACCTTCGCTGCAATATCTACTACAGACGCGGTACCCCTACTATGACCAATGAGATAAATTGGCTTGGACCACTTTTGACTTACCCACTCAATGACTTTCTTAATATCTTTAATTTGACTGCTACTGGTTCTGTAATCGTTGCTCAAGGGCCTCTCGTATTGCTGATCTGACGGCCTCCCCACAAGAAGAGCAATAAATCCTTATTCGGCAAATAACCCGGTACCAACTTGCCCACTAAACCCTTTTCTAACATAGCCTCCTTTTCCCACGAGCGTACCTGATCCGCCAGGGAAAAAGATAAATGCCCCTTTCGCATCGGCTTGCGGCTTTGCCAAGAGGAACCTCACGGACACGCCACGACGAGTATCGAGAGTTACAATCTCTTGTCCTGGCTCCAAAGGACCGGGCTCATTTGTAAATTTTGCTTCACTTGATGGGGCAGCGATTAGAAAGGGAACGACCAGTAAAGCGATAGCACGCAGCAGTTTCTTCATACACCCTCCTCGGAAAGCGTTTCCGGTTCCAGTTGGACCTCACATCCCGCAAGGTTGCTTTAGCAAGGAGCTAGGTTCTATGGAAATTGTTTCGACAGCCTAGATATCACTGAGAGGAGTTAAGTCAAGGGGGACAAAGCAGTGACAATTCTTTCGGCAAAATTTGTGGTTTACTAATACTGTTAATGGGGCAAATCTATCGTATTTTTGACATACCATCTTACATCAAATAGAAGCTCCTTATTCTTTCTACTAAATGGAGGAGCCAAAGATGTACGTTGCGGTTCAACACACCATTAACGATCCCGATCGATTCTGGCAGACTGCGGAGAAGGAGATACCCAACCTTTCGGGGAACCTGAAAGTCGTCTCATCTTATCCAAGCCCCGACGGCAAGTCGTGCAACTGCCTCTGGGAAGCTGACTCGGTGGCCAGTCTCCAGCGCTACATGGACGAGAAATTCGGGTCCTTTGCGAAGAATTTTTGTTACGAAGTCGCGCCTTCGAGAGCGATGGGGTTGCCTGCTTAACTTTCCAGGGGATGTTGTTGATTGGCTTGACCTGATCAAATCTGTCAACAACGAACCCCCTAGCAGGGGGGTGCCGTCCCATTCCTTGGTGGGAGCCCCGAAGGAGGGGACGAGGCGCTACGCGCGGCAATTTCCGACTTTTTCACGGCTCTGCCCGAACAGCGCCTTCCCATCGGTTTAAATTTCCTATATGTAGTTGGTTGCTCGCGTAAAGTTAGACCAGCCGGAAACGACCGCGGTAAACAGGGCTGCCACGCAGTATAGAGATAGGGAGAAATACAATGACACGCATTCACATTCTGACCCCCGACGAAATGAACGATGAACAGCGCGCGGTGATCGAGGCGTCCAAGGCCGACGGCAAGCCGCATGGCGGGCCGTTCTGGGCCTATATCCGCAATCCCAAGCTCATGCAAAACGTCCAGAACCAGCAAGCCTGTATTGCCGATGGCACCCTGTCCCCCCGGGTAATGCAGATCGCAACCTTGACCGTTGCGCGGTTCTGGGGAGCCAAATACCCCTGGGCCGTTCAATGCCGAAACTCTCTTAAAGCTGGACTCAAGCAGGAAGAAATCGACGCCATCAACGCCCGCGTCGCGCCGCCAACCAAAGACAAGCGCGAATTGCTCGCGTATCAGGTGGCCAACGAACTGCTCGCCGACAAGGGACTGAGCGATGCCACCTACGCGGCCGCGGAAGCAACCTTTAGCACCGAAGAGCTTGTAGCCCTGGTTGCCCGCGTCGGCTCGTTCTCGATGACGTGCTGCACCGCCAACGCTTTCGATATCACACCGCCGGATGAGGCACCCGCGCGCCTTAAGGACTAGCAAGTCATACGGAAAATTGCGGCTTTGGTAGTCTAATTTAAGGCGGGGTGTCTTCCAGGAACCATTCCAGAGGGATTTCCCGCCCGACCTGCTGTTCTCTTGCCTTTCGCTCGACGGCGGCCGCGGTGGCGCTCAAGAGCATGCCCTGTATGGAGCCCTCTTCCTCTCCGCTTCCGCCAAACAGCGTGATTTGACGATCATCGCTTCGACCGGGAAAGTCGCCGCGGATCACATCCAAAAAAAGGGAACATTTGGGCTACTGATTATTTGCATTGACACTTCAAATTATCATGATAAATTGAAGTGTATGTTCAAGCGCGCTCTTGAGCTTCCCCGGCCAGGGAAGGAAACCTTCTTCCTATGGGGGCCACGCCAAACAGGAAAAACAACACTTCTGAAAGCGACTTACCCAAACTCCGTGTGGATCGATTTACTCAAAGCTGACGAATACCGGCGCTACCTGCAGAACCCCGAGCTGCTGAGAGGCGAATTGACTGCCGACAAGTCCATACGCCAGGTTGTGATTGATGAGGTCCAAAAGGTCCCACAACTCCTCGACGAGGTTCACTGGCTCCACGAAAATCGGGCTCTTCGCTTCGCTCTCTGTGGCTCCAGCGCCCGAAAGGTCAAGCGTGGCCAGGCTAATCTGTTAGGGGGACGTGCAGTGCGCTATGAGCTCCACGGGCTTACCTCACGAGAAATCGGCAGGGAATTCAGCCTCGATCGCATACTGAACCATGGAACTTTGCCTAGCATCTACAATTCAGACCGCCCGCAACGTCTCCTGCGTGCCTATGTCGCCGATTACCTCAAGGAAGAGGTGGCGGCAGAAGGACTCGTGCGCAACCTGCCGGTTTTTTCCGAGTTCCTCAACGTGGCCTCACTATCCGATACCGAGCTAGTGAATTTTTCTACCATCGCGCGGGATTGTGGCGTTTCCAGCCATACCATCAAGGGCTATTTCCAGATCCTGATTGACACGCTTCTGGGCCGGTGGCTGCCAGGTTATACCAGGCGCCCCAAACGCCGCGTTATCGCCGCCCCTAAATTTTACTTTGCCGATGTGGGTGTCGTAAATCAGCTCGCGCGCCGCGGGGAGCTAAGGCCTGGTTCGGAGCTATACGGCAAGGCGTTTGAAAACTGGGTGTTTCATGAATTAACCACATACAATGCATACAGGGAGACTTTCTCCACCCTCAGCTACTGGCGCCTGGCAAGCGGTATTGAAGTAGATTTTATCGTCGATGAAATGCAGGCTGCCATCGAAGCAAAGGCCACGGCCAGGATTTCGGCCGATCATCTTAAAGGGCTGCGCTCCCTCGTCCAGGACCATCCTAAAATCAGCAAGCGTATCATCGTTTGCCTTGAACCGAAGATTCGCCGGACTGAGGACGGTATTGAAATTCTTCCCGCAACTGAATTCGGGCAACGTCTTGCAGCGGGAAGGTTGCTTTAGAGATGGAAAAAGAGCGGAAACCTGCTCTTGACTCTTTAGCAATGAAAATCTAACAGCGCGTTATGGCGGGGTGTCTTCCAGGAACCATTCCAGGGGGATTTCCTGCCCTACGTGCTGTTCTCTTGCCTTGCGCTCGACGGCAGCCGCGGTGGCGCTCAAGAGCATCCCCTGTATAGATCCCTCTTCCTCTCCGCTTCCGCCAAACAGGGTGATTTGACGATCATCGGTTCGACCGGGAAAATCGCCGCGGATAACATCCAGGAGGTCGTGGGACTTGTTCCCTTTATTTTTTCCGGGATGCGCCCTGGTGAGAAAACTCTTAACCTTGTCTTTTAACGGTTGGGGGTAGAAATCGATGTTGGCGGCGCCCCTGGCTCGTCCAACGACGACGTCCGCGCGCAACGCGACTTCCGGATCGAGTTCGCGCCCCATGATATGGGAGAGGTGCATTCCCGGTTCCAGTCCATCGGCTTTCAGTACCGGTTCCAGTGCGTTGGTTGCCGTGATCACAATGTCGGCGCCGTGCATGGCCGCGAGCCTGGTATCCACGGCCTTTACGTTAATCTGCAGCTTTTGGGACATCTCCCGCGCGAAGGCCTCACGATTTTCCCGGGTTGGACTGTAGACCCTGACCTTCTCCAGAGGCCGTACCGCTTTATGGGCCAGGAGCTGCGCTCCGGCCTGCCATCCGCAGCCCAATAACCCCATGACCCTGGAATCCTTCCGCGAGAGGTACCTGGCCCCGACGCCGTTCTTGGCGCCGGTTCTCATCCGTGCAATGTAGCTGTCCGGCATGATGCTCGTAAGGCTCCCGTCTTCAATGCTGAACAGGAAAATCAGGCCCAGATATTTTCCTCCCGGCAACGTCCGGAGCTTCTCTCGCCGTTTGGTGCCCTCTTTCTCGGCCTCTCGAAGATGGTCCGAGCTCAGCCGGATACCGTACACGCCCAGGGGGAGCACGCCACCCTCCATGGATTTGAACAGGTAGACCGAATCGGACTGTGGGCTGGGAAGGAACGTGTGAGTTCGGGGTCGATTAACCGCCTCATTCGACGCCAGGGCACGAAATGCAATGTCACAGGCGTCCACCGCCATGTCCATGGTCAGCAGGCTTTCTACTTCCTGACTGTTCAGCAGTAAGGGCATAGGAAGCGACCTCCAGTTTGTAGCAACGGTCTCTGAATTTCCTAACGCCTGAAGTGATCAAAGGTCAAGCATTGCGACTCGATCCATTTGTGCATTTCTGATTTCAGTCGGCAAACATATTTAAGATTTTCTATATTTGAGACGGAGCTGGAGAGGCATCTCTTTGTCCGTCATTAACAGCTCTCAATATGAGATTGCGATGAAATTGATATCGCCTGGCATTGGTATTGCACCTAGACCAGCCCGAAATGGAGCAGACCACGGAAACGGCTATTTTCAGTAGCCTTAACACGCGGATCGACCGTTTGGAACGGCAAAGCCGTTCTATGAAGCGGCTTGCCGCTATGCTGTTTTTTGTCATTATTGCCCTTGGAGTGACGGCAATCGCAGTTCCCCGCAAGGTGTCGAGGGTGCTTGAATCGGAACGGTTCATATTGCGTGACAGCGACGGTAGAATGCGGGCCTATCTGGGTTTTACTCGAAAGGGAATTCCAGCGCTGAAAATGTTCGACGTGAACGGCAATGCTGCTTTCATTCTCGGTGTCATCTCCGACGGCTCCCCGGTGATGACATTTCAAAAGAATGGCACGCCCCGGGCATTGCTAAGTGGAACCGGCAAGAACCCGTCCTTCACGTTGCATGACTACAAGGGAAACGTCCGCGCCATGCTGGACCTGGAGTCCAAGTCCGGTGAGCCCAGCCTGCGTCTGTTTAGCGAGAATGGCAGACTACTCACCCTGGGCCGTAGCGATCTGGTTCTCTACGAGGGGGACGGCGAGATTATCTGGGGCGCGCGGCAAATTCAGCCTATTGGAAATATCGAGCCCAAACCCTGATCGGGATTCAAGCCGACGCTTTCTGCTATAGAGATTTCTCTCCCAGTTCTTACACGACCCGTTTCAATTGTAGAGGGCATCAATAAAACCGCTGTCGTCGATCTCCCTAAGATAATGGGTATCCCATATCTCGAATGGCCCGATGAAATTGATCTTGGGATCATGGGCTACATCGAGATTGTAAACGTTCCAAACCGCCATCGGATGCGGATAGGGCTTCTTGCTGAGCAGGTCGCTCCACTGCTTGTGGATATACTCGATCTCATCATCCCCCGATACGTGGATCATGGGACCCAACTCGCGGCTCAGGATCTCGCAGACCTTTTGTTTCTCGGTCTTGAAGAAGTGAACGGACTCGATGAAAGCCTTTAGAAAAGCAAATACCTTTTCTTCGTTCTTCAGGGTGAAATCCGTGCTGGCGCAAATGGTCGTGTTATGAATCACGGGCACGGACGGGAGCTGAATGGTATGGAGCCCTTTCTTCTTGCCCAGATAATCAAAAGGAATATCCACGTTGGCCGCATCCAGCTCGCCCTTTATAAGTTTCTCAAGGGCGTCTGTTCCCCGTTCGGTCACCTTGAGATCCCTTCCTTGATAGACGAACTCGACTTTCGAAGTGTCCACCCCTGCCAGGGCCAATGAGTGGTCCAGGTTGCCCCCAACGCAAGGGGCCTGGTTGGTTAGAATCCTCTTCCCCTCTAAATCTTTTGCGGTTTTAAATTCCGGCCGGGCGATCAACCGGTCGTCCCAGTCGTTTTGCGCCTGGCCCAGGTAGACAAACCGCTTGTCGCCTTTGGCGCGATAAATGTAGGTCTCGTGGTGTAGGCCACTCAAGAACTCGTAGTCTCCCTCCAGCAGGCATTTGGCACGGTCCTTCATGCCTCGAGCCGCCCGCCCGCCCAGGGATATCGTGGCGACATCCACTTCCAGGTCGAAACCATGTTTTTGCGGCACCCCCGAATCACGAAATACAGAGAGCAGCGCCATATGCGAAATGTCGCTGCAGAGTAGTCTGATCTTTCCAAGTTCCATATTTACCTTTCTCCTTTTCCTTTCAGACACTGGCCCAAACCGATGTCTTAGCATCAAAGGCCGCGCGAGGAAAGTCGGAACGTAAAATGTCTGCAGGACCAAGGTTTTTATGGGGATTTTCATTCTCTCCAGATTGAGCTAGGATAGGTCGGCCGAGGGCGCAAGGCGCGTGAAGCGGGTTTTAACAGCATCTCAAAAGACAAAGGAGAACTGAAAAGATGAGAAAAATCGCACTCACGGCAACCTTTGCCCTGCTGATTCTGGCTGTTTCAGGGCCGTCTTCACGGGTTTCCGCCGATGCAAATGACCTAGTGAACGTCTTGATGCAGAAGCTCGCGGTGTCAAAGGGTCAGGCCAAGGGCGGGGCCGGCGCGATATTCAACACCGTAAAAGGCGGTGTCAGCACTTCGGAATTTAGCAAGGTGGAAAAGGCCGTTCCCGGAATCCCCAATTTGATGAAGGCCGCGCCAAAGAGCAGTGGCATGGGCTCCCTCTTGGGCGGCATTGGTGGTGGCAATTCCTCCATGAAGCTGGCCGACTCGTTTACGAAACTGGGGTTGAGTCCCGATCAGGCCGGAAAGTTCACGACGGTAGTCCTCGACTATGTCGAGTCAAAGGGCGGCTCCGCTCTGAGAAGCGTCATTCAGCAGGCATTGTTATAATCGCATGATCTCCCGATGCGAAGGGGAGGAAGGTGCTCAACCAGGAACAAAATGATCTGTTGACACGGGTGGAGAAGGGGGCTCCGGCGGGGAACCTGCTGCGCCGTTACTGGCATCCCATTGCCGTTGCAGCGGAGCTGACGGAGGAATCGCCGAAAAAGAGGGTGCGGTTTTTTGGCGAGGACCTGGTGCTGTTCCGCCTGCCGGACGGGAGCCATGGGCTGTTGCAGGAGGCATGCTCGCACCGGCGGGCATCGCTCTATTACGGGTTCATCGACCCCGATGGGCTACGGTGCCCCTATCACGGATGGAAATACGACGTTCAGGGCCGCTGCATCGAGCAGCCCTTTGAAAGGGACCCCAACTTCAAAAACAAGGTGTGCCACCCGTCCTATCCGGTGGAAGAGCTCTCGGGTCTGCTCTTCGCCTACTTCGGGCCGCCGGAGAAAAAGCCGCTGCTGCCCAACTGGGACCTCCTGGCCCACCGCGACTGGCCGCGAAAGATCGAAGTGCAGCCGGTGCTCAACTGCAACTGGCTACAGCCCATGGAGAACTCGGTGGACCCGAGCCACACCCGCTATCTTCACGGCGAGACTCTCAGGCGCAAGCGCGGCGAGCGCCAGGCGCCTTACACCTTGCAAAAAGTGGAGCAATTTGAATACGAGACCTGCGAATGGGGAATATGGAAGAGACGGATTTTCGATAACGGTGAAAAGGAAATCGGTCATCTACTGCTCTTTCCCAACATTCTCAGGCACCCGGCCTCTTTGCATTTTCGCGTCCCCATCGACGACACCCATACCCAGATCATCCGCGTCATTCGAATCGAATCGGGGGATTACGATCCGGACAATCTTCCCATCCATCACGTTACATTCAAGAATGACGGGGATGAATTCCACTTGAACAACTTTGCCAGCCAGGATGCCATGGCGTGGGAAACCCAGGGACCCATCACCGAGCGTGAACTGGAGATGCTAGGGGATTCCGACCGCGGCATTATCACGTACCGGAAGATGCTCCGGGATCAGATCGAGTTGGTGATGCAGGGTGGCGAGCCCATGGCCATCGTCCGGGACCCCGAACAAAACCGCGTCATTGAATTTGAGACCAGCGACTGGCGCGGCCGAACGTCGGACTGAACCCAGCCGTCCAGTTTTCTTATTTACAGCTTCTCCGCAGCCTCTTTCTCTTCCGGAGTTGCCTGACGGCCCGGTCTTGGTCCGCGGGCCTTTTGCGAATCGGTGTAAGGAGCGAAGTTCACGCGGTGGACGTCTTTCACCGAAGCGTCCCGGGCGGTGATGTGGTAGAGCTCCATAGGCTCTTCTTCCTTGTTCTCGAACCAGTAAGGAACTCCTTTGGGGATGGAGACCCCTTCCCCGGGCCCGAGCTCCGCCACCAACACATCGTTCATCCCGTAGAACCTTGCCTTTCCCTTGACTACAACCCAGATGGAATCCACGTCGGGATGTGCGTGCAGGTTGTTCTCGCCGCCGTCTTTGTTGACCCTCATGAGGCCAATGGAGAGGCCGCCGGCGCGTAAGTGAAATGGGCTGCTCCACTTGCCTCTACTCGGGGCCGAGGACTCGTCGATATTTTTATTCCGTGCGATTGTAATGCCTGCGATCTTCTCCTGGTCTGCCATGTTTTCCTCCTCACTCATTTTGAAGATGCTGCCGTATTAAAGCATAGGATATTTTTTATACAAACAGGGCCGTGCCCGTGGGCGGCTGGCGATCCCAGCGCGCTTCCAGCTGGGAAAAGTAGTGCCAGGCCCTCTGGGAACGCGGCTTCAGGGGTTCCTCGGCTTCGAAGGCGCGGCACTGCTGGGGAGTAAAGGGTTGCAGCTTACCCAGGGGTTTGGCCTGTGCGGCCTTCCGCGTGTCGTCTTCCAGCATCAGGTTGAGGTAAAGCATTTCCTCTACATCCCTTCCCCCAACCACCGTTCCATGACCTCTCAACAGGAGCGCCCGTTTCTTGCCCATGAGCTTCGCAACTTTTAAACCCAGGGCGGGGGTGGTGATCAAGTGCGGCTCTTTAAAAACCGGGATCCCGTCACCGAAGGCGGCGCCTTGAAGGGTGACCGGGCGGTAGGTGGCGCTGACAATGGAAAATAGGGTGGAGCAGGGCGGGTGCAGGTGCGCAATGGCCAGCACGTCCGGTCGGGCCTTGTGCACCGCGGTATGGATCGGCCATTCTTTCGGGACCGGTCCGTTACCTTCGAGGACGTTCCCCTCGATGTCCGCCACCACCAGGTCCTCGGGTTTCACGGTGGCTTTGTCGGCTCCTTTGCTGGGAGAAAAATAGATGCGGCCCCGCTCCGGTTCATAGGCGCTCACATGCCCGAATAGCCCGATGAGACCCTGCATGGTCAAAATGCGAACGGACGTGGCGAGATTCTCCCGTAAGACGCTTTCACTGGCCATGATTTCTCTTTCCTCCGAAAGCAAAATATTTGAAACGGATCGACACTACTGAATTCCCCGGGCGGATTCAAACCAGGAAAAGGGCGACGCGCACGTTTTTCGTGGCTGAATTGTAGTGGGCTCTTAAGCGTGCTTTCCGTTGAGAGCGGTGAGGACTTTTTCGGCGGTGATGGGCAGGTCGGTGATGCGCACGCCCACGGCGTCTTCGACGGCGTTGGCGATGGCGGCCATGATGGGAACGGCGGCAATCTCGCCGACGCCTTTGGCGCCGAAGGGACCCGGGCCGTCGCGGTTCTCTATGAGCTCAAAGGTTGTGGGTGGAATATCGGCGAGGCAGGAGATTTTATAGGCGCCGAAGTTGACCGACTGAAGGTAACCATCATCGTAACGCATCTCTTCCCGTAACCCCTGGCCTAGCCCCATGCCGATGGCGCCGGCGATCTGGCTCGTCAGGGCCTGGCGGTTGATGGCGTAGCCCACGTCCTGGACCGCAACGATCCGCTCCACTCGAACTCTTCCCGTCTCCCGATCCACACTGACCTCGACCCCCTGGCAAGCATAGCCGTAGCTCTGGCCGCGCTTTGAGGAAAGCTCGGCATCGTAGCGGACACGGCCGCCGTGCAATTTTGCCAATCTCCTGGCTGCTTCTTTAAAGGGTACGGATCCCGGTTGACCTTTGCAGACGAGGCGGCCGCGCTCCAGGCTGATGTGGGCCTTGGGCCACCCCTTCATTTCCGCGGCAGCGGTGAAGATATGCGGCAGGGTTTCCTGCGCGGCGACGAGAACGGCCCCCCCGGTTGTGTTGGTGACTTTGCTCGCGTTGGCCCCCTGGTCGAAGGGCCCATGATCCGTATCGCCCTGCAGCACGGAAATATCGCTCGGGTCCAACTGAAATGCCGTGGCCAGCACCTGCCGGAGCACCGTGTGGGCCCCGGTGCCGATCTCGGTGAGCCCGGTATGGATCGTGAACTTGCCCTGTTCGTCCACTTCGATGGCCACAGCGGCGCGCCCTCTGCCGGTGTCGCGCTCGCACACGGCGAGGCCAACACCTATGTCTTTCTTCTTTAGCTTGTTCCATCTGAGCGCAGCGGAGACACGCTCTACGGCCTCGTTTGCGGTGACCGACTGCCAGGTCTTCCCAAGGGGACCTTCATCCCCGTCGCGCATCACGTTTCGTTGACGGAACTCGACGGGATCCATTCCGAGCCGGCGGGCGATCATGTCGGTGTGCGACTCCACGGCAAAGCCGACCTGAGGTTCGCCGGGACCGCGCATGTGACCGCAGGGGCCCTGATTGGTGTATACGTGGGTGCTGGTAATTTTGACGTGAGGGATCCGGTAACAGCCCGCCGCTTGTGCAGCGCCGCCGAGGGTAGGATGTGGACGATAGCCCGCGTACGCGCCGTTGTTAAATAAGATCTTCACCTCTCGCGCGGTAAGGTTGCCGTCACCATCGACGCCGCTCTTGATGCGGATGGTGGCGGCGTGACGATGAATGCCGCCGAGAAATTCATCGTTTTGACTGGTCACCATTCGAACCGGCCGGCCGCTTGCCCGGGCGAGGAAAAAGGCCAACGCCTCGTCCCACAAAAAGGCCTTGCCGCCGAAATCGCCCCCCACCTGCGTGGGGAGCATCACGAATTGTTTCTTGTCGAGTCCGGTGGCCTGGGCAAGCCAATCCCGCATGGCGAAGGGTTGTTTAATGGACGTCCATACCCGGACTTTGCCTGAGTCGTCGATGGCTACGATGCAGCTGTGGGGCTCGATGAAGGCATGGTGCTGCATGGGAAGCTTGAAAACATCCTCGAAGGTCCTGACGGACCCTGAAAATCCCTGCTCGATATCCCCCTTCGCGTATAGAACGATGGAGTTTGCGTTTGGTTGCGACGGAAACTCCGGCCATTCGCGTCCCGGCGCCGGCTGGTAGGAATGAAGCTCCGGGTGAATCACGGGGGCACCGGGCCGCAGCGCCTCTTCCACGTCGCATACCGCGGGGAGGTCTTCGTACTCTACTCGAATCGCGTGCAAGGCCTCTTCGGCGATCTCCCGTGTCTCGGCGGCGATGGCGGCAACTCTTTCACCCACGAAGCGTACGCGCTCGTGAGCCAGGAGAGGAATGTCCTGCAGGCCTTTCCCAACACGAACCTGGGGCAGGTCCCGGGCGGTGAGGACAGCGTGTACGCCGCGGAGTTTCCTTGCCTCTGACACATCCAGCGAGGTGATGAGACCATGGGGCACCGGGCTTCGCAAAACGGCGCCTGCCAGGGTTTCCGGAAGGGTCACGTCGGCGGCGTATCGCGCCGCCCCGGAAACCTTGTCCGCGGCGTCGACGCGAATTAACACACCTCGGTTCTTAATATTTCCTTCCTTTTGTCTTGAAGCAGGCACGGGTTCCTCAGTGATTCTCTAGATCAGGTTTCCAAGGTTATGCTTACGTCCGTAGGTTATCAAGAGCGCAGAAGAGCCGGTCACGGGAATTTGGAGGTGACAGGCCGTTGCCCCCCTCTGTAATTGACACGATATGACCCGGTTGGTACGTATGGGAAGCCGTTGCCTTTGGAAAATTCAGTGGCAACGGCGATGGGGGTGCAAATCGTGGATGATCTAAGAACTTGGCTCAAGAAGATCGGGGAGCTAGGTCGACTCAAGACGGTTGAGGGCGCCGATCCCCATCTGGAACTCGGCATCCTGGCGGAGGTGAACTGCAAGCGCCGTGGACCGACATTGGTATTCGACAAAATAAAAGGCCACGACAATGGATACCGGATCGTGACCGGTGCGATACTCGATGCCCAGCGGCTAGGCTTCACTCTCGGCCTTGAAAACGTTCGCACGGATCAGGACCTGGTCTCACAATTGGGGGGAAAGGTCATCGAGTGGGAGCGCAAGGCCGGTGAGTTTCCCGCCAAGGAGATCTCGGAGGGGCCACTTCTCGAAAACCGTGCCTTCGGAAACGATGTGAACCTGTTGAAATTTCCCGTTCCCAAATGGCACGAGGACGATGGGGGCAGATACCTGGGCACCGGTTGCATCGTTATCACCAAGGATCCGGACACAGGAGTGGTGAACCTGGGAACCTACCGGATCATGGTCCATGACGAGAAGACCCTCGCGCTGCACATCTCGTCGGCACACCATGGAGCCTTGAACATCAAGAAGTATCACGCCCGGGGGGAAGCGGCGCCTGTGGCCGTGTCCTTTGGACATCATCCGCTGTTCCTGGTGCTGGGCGGGATGAGCATTCCCTACAGTATGTCGGAGTACGGGTTCGTGGGAGCCATCGCGGGTCAATCCGTATCGGTGGTGCCGGGCGAGATCACAGGCCTGCCACTCCCCGCGGAAAGTGAATTCACGATAGAGGGTTTTTGTCCACCGGATGAAATGAGAGACGAGGGACCCTACGGCGAATACACCGGCTACTACGCCTCAGGAATGGGAAAGGAACCGGTCATTCACGTCAAGGCGCTCTACCATCGCAACGATCCGATCATTCTGGGCGCCATGCCGGCCCGGCCGCCCCATGACTACTCCTATTTCATGTCCGCCATGAAATCCGCCAATGTCAAAGACTCTTTGATGAAGGATGGCATCACGGACGTAAAGGGAGTGTGGTACCACGAGGTGTCCGGGATCAATTTCTTCACGGTGGTGTCCATCAAGCAGCGCTACCCGGGTCATGCGCGGCAGGCGGGTTTCATGGCCTCCCAGTGTCGGGCCGGAGGAACTTCCATGGGACGATACGTGGTGGTCGTGGATGATGATATCGATCCCAGTGATCTGGACCAGGTGGTGTGGGCCATCAGCACCCGGTCCAACCCGGAAAAGGATATCGATATCATCCGCAACACCTACACGGGACCGCTGGATCCCATCTATCCCAAAGCCGCGAAGATATCCTTTGGCTCTCGAGCTGTGATCGATGCCTGCCGGCCTTTTGACTGGATCAAGGACTTTCCCAAAGTGGTCCAGTCCAGCGACGAAGAGAGGGAAAAGGTATTGAAAAAATGGAAAGGCCTGTTCGACTAAGAATATAAGCTGTTGAGGAATTCAGATCATGGCAATACCGCCGGAAGAACTCATTCGCGAATTGTTGGAGCAACGTGAGGATTATCGTGAGGTGCGACCCACACGGCTGCTGATTGAACGCGGCAAATTGACCAAGGACCAGGTCGGGACGTGGGTGAAGCAGCTCTATTACTACCGTGTCAACGTGCCACGCAAGGAGCTTTACATCCTGGCCAACTGCCCCATCAAAGAGGTCCGGATGGAGCGGATGAAAAAATACATCGAGGAAGAGGATAGCCGGGTCATGGGAGGAAAGGTGGGTGCTCATGCGGAGCTTTGGGTCAAACTGGCGGAAGGGTTGGGTATTCCGAGGGAAGAACTGGAGGACTTTCGCGATCTCAGCCAACCCTATAAAGTCGTGTGCGACTCATGGGTGAACTTCGCACGAGACCACACCTGGCTGGAGGGGGCATCCACAAGCTTTGATGAAGACGCGGGCACCGGGAAAGGCGGACACGGCATGAAGATGGCGGAGGCCATGAAGAAGTACTATGGGGTGCCGGATTGGGGGTTGGTCCATTTTACCCTTCATTCCGAAATGGACGTCGAGCATGGCTCCGACACGCGTGACCTGATCAAAAAGTATGCCCTGACGGACGAACAGCAAGAGGGGGTACGCAAGGCGGTTCGCTTCAAGCGGACTTTTACCTTGCTGGAGGATCACTGCATGCGTATCGCCTGCAGCATCAATCCCAAATTGTACGAGGAACTGGATTAGGACTATGGAAATAAAAATCGAGATGGGCGGGCGGGCCAAAGAGGAAATTACCATTGCCCTCGCGGCTGAGCGCCTCCAAAACGCTGCCATCGTGGTGTTCGCGGATGAGGAGGATGAGTGTTGCGATGCGGCCTTGGATGTCATCGTCGTGGAAGAAGAGGAAATTCCGCCTCTGGTATATTCAAAGGTTGGAAAAGTGAACGGCTGGCCCGTGTACCTTACCACGGAGCTCACCCCGCCGGAATCAGTACGCCTGGTCATCAACGTGGACCAGGCCAACCGCCGCCTGGCGGCGCTCTTCATAGATGGAGGCGAAACATGATCGACCGAAAGCGGCTGCGCGAAGGCAGACTAAAGATCTCATCAGAGCTCGCCCTGACAAAAAGGCCAGTGGACCAGATGGTCGAAGCCCAGGTGGAGATCGTTGAGGACTACCGCAAGCGGGGCCGGATCCGTCACTTCGAAATCCTCGCCGACGAGCAGAAACGAGGCCATGGGGGCACGGATACCGCGCCGGGTCCTCTGGAGTATTTCTTGCTGGGCGCGGCATTTTGACTGCACAGTCAAATAGCGACGGCTTCGTCGCAACTCGATATCCCCATCACGTCCGCCAGGTCGACCATCAAGGGACGTCTCGACTATCGTTCGCTGTCCAAAAAACCCGAATTCCCCTGCGGCTTTGCCGACATTACTCTCGAGACCCACATCGATAGCAATGAACCCAAAGAAAAAGTCCTGGAGCTGATGCGATTTGCCGAGCGGGAATGCCGGGCGGTGGACACTCGCCTCAGGCCGACACCGGTGTTTTCCGTGGTTAACTTGAATGGCCAGGAGGTCGATCGCCGCGCGTTGACACCCAAGGAGTTGTCTCCGTCGACGTAAAGTAAACATTTTTTTGGGGGAAACATGGATCTCGACATCAGAAAGAATCTCGTCGTGGCGAACCAGATATTGGACTTCACCGGTCTTACCGTTCCTTTCGGCCATGTCAGCGTGCGCGAGCCGGGAAAGGACCGGCTATGGATCTCCCGCGCCATTGCTCCGGGCCTGGTAGGAGATGATGACCTGTTGTTGGTGGACTTTAACGGCAAGGTTCTTGAAGGCAAGGGTAAGTGGCACGGTGAAACGTGGATCCATATCTGTACCTATCAGAGGCGACCGGATGTGAACGGCATCGTTCACACCCATTCCCTGCATGTGACCTCTCTCGCGACCGCGGAAGCCACGTACCTGCCCGGTACCGTTTTTGGTTTTCCGTTTGCCGGCAGCAAGATCTATAAGAAGGCGGGGTTGATCAATTCCAGGAAAAGGGGTGATGAGCTGTCGGACCTCATGGGCAAGGACACGGCCGTCTTGATGAAAGGGCATGGGGGCTCCGTGGCGGGTTCGACCCTCGAGGAAGCCACCGTCAAGGCCGTCATGATGGAGGAAGCCGCAAAGATCCAGCTGCTAGCCGGTCTGGCGGGAGGAGCCAAGCCCTATCTGGAAGAGGAACTGGCGGATTTCAAGCAAGAGTTGGCGGAGCTCGCCGTGCAGAACGATCGCCCGGCGGGTCTGTTTGAGCGGACCTGGGCGTATTACAAATTTAAAGTTGAACAAGGGAAGAAGTAAAAAGAAGAGAGCTCGCGCCAAGACGCCAATCTCGCAAAGAGCTTGTTTCCTTTTTTGCTCTGAACTTGGCGCCCTTTGCGTCTTTGCGCGGTAAGCGTTTCTAAATTTGCTCCGTGAATAGTCTTTTATAAATGGGGAGGAGATCATGGCCAATCGTTACGGTTCGGATCTGATCGTCGATGTCATGAAAAGCCTGGGGATTGAGTATGCGGCCATCAATCCAGGGTCGAGTTTTCGGGGGCTGCATGACTCCCTGGTCAACTATGACAGCGGTAAGAATCCCAAAATGATCACCTGCTGTCATGAAGAGATCGCCGTCTCCTTTGCTCATGGTTATGCCAAGGCGGCGGGAAAACCCATGGCGGCCATCATTCATAACGTCGTTGGACTTCAGCACGCCTCCATGGCCATCTACAACGCGTGGTGTGACAAGACACCGGTGATCGTTATGGGAGGGACGGGTCCCATGGATACCAGCCATCGCCGCCCATGGATCGATTGGATTCATACCGCCATGCTCCAGGGGGGATTGGTGCGGGACTTTGTCAAATGGGACGATCAACCCATGGGAGTTGGAGCCATTCCCAATTCCATCATCAGGGCATACAGAACGGCCGTGACGGAACCCAAGGGACCGGTCTACGTAGCCTTCGACGTGGATCTTCAGGAAGCGGAGCTCAAAGAAGATATACCCGTGCCCCCCATCGAGCGCTTCGGACCGCCGGCACCGCTCCAGGCCGATCCCGACACCCTCCGGGATGCGGCGAGGCTACTGGCGAAAGCTGAAAGACCGCTCATCATCGCAGACTACATGGGGCGCAATCCCGAAAGCGTCAATCACCTCGTGGAGCTGGTGGACCTGCTTTCCGTTCCGGTCATCGATCGCGGCGCGCGCCACAACTTTCCCAACACCCACCCGTGCGATCTCTCGGGCCGGGAAAAGGCCATGGTGGAAAAGGCGGATGTGATCCTCGGTCTTGACGTGATGGATCTCTACGGAGCTTTGGTTCGCCATGACGATAAGACCAAATCGTCAAAATTGGCCACCTCACCGGGGTGCAAGGTGATCCATGTCTCGCTCGCGGACCTGGCGATTCGAAGCTGGTCTACGGACGTGATGGAGCTGGCGCCCGTTGATTTACCCATCCTGGCGGACACCCGGGTGTTCATTCCCGCATTGACGGATGAAATCCGGCGCCAGGGAAAATTTTCCAAGAGTGCGGTGGAGAGCCGGCGCGTGGAGCTTAGCCGTCAGCATGAGGAGATCCGCGCGAAGGCTCAGGACGACTTGAAACGGCGCTGGGACGAGAACCCCATTTCACCGCCGCGTATGGCACACGAAATCTGGCAGGCGATCCAAAATGAGGATTGGACCATCACCGCTGGCGCATTTCGCGGGTGGCCGAGGGCCTTGTGGGATTGGGATAGACCGGGGGTGTTTTTAGGAGGATACGGCGGGGGCGGGCTGGGATACTCACCGGGCGCGTCCGTGGGAGCGGCACTCGCACTGAAAGACAGCGGCACCGTGTGTATCGATCTCCAGCGGGATGGAGATCTGCTCTATACCAACAGCGCGCTGTGGACCGCGTCCAGTTATAACATTCCGCTGTTGATCATCATGACCAATAACCGCACCTACTATAACGATGAGGAGCACCAGGCGAGGGTCGCCATCCAACGGGGCAGGCCCCCGGAGAATAAAGGCGTCGGTATGCGAATGGAGAGCCCCCCGGTGGACTTTGCAACTCTGGCCAAGTCGTTTTCCATCGAAAGCGAAGGGCCCGTGGAAGACCCGGCAAAGATTCAGCCGGCCATCAGCCGCGCGCTAAAAATTGTGAAGGAAGAGCGCCGCCCCGCTCTGGTGGACGTGATTATTCAGTCGCATTAGAGACCTGTACTACAAGGGCTTCACGACTCCCCTCGCTTCACGGGACTCCCGCGCGACCCACCGGGCCTACGCTCGCACGAAGCTTCCGGATCTCAGATTAGCCGTGGGTGGACTCCGGCTTTCATGCGGCGCCGACCACGGTGGGTGGCCCGCTGCTCCGTCCATGTTTCGCTCGGGGAGTACCTTCAGCCCACAGTCGAGCGAGCAGGAGCCGTCGTGTCTGAGCGGAAGTTCGGTCCCGAGGCTCCAAAACTTCTGCGAAGCTGAGGAAAAAGCAGCATCGACTGTTTGAGCGAAGCGAGTTTCGAGGCTGCCCGAGGCGAGCAGCTAAAGTTTCCCGCCGAGGGGCCGCTGAAGCGAAGGGACGGCGGTTCCTGTAAAGGGAGATTCAATTCTTTGCCTAGACTGTGGCAGCACTCTTCGGGGAGCGATCCTCCGGCCGCGGGCAATAGGCCGGTGAATATTCGAGGCAATTCGCTCGATGCCCGCGGCCTAACGTATCGCTCCCCTCGATCGCCATTAGTATTGGGGCGCAGGGGGCCTCTAAGCCGTTTCACGTCTTGGAACATTCGAAAAATGGAAAAGTGGAGCAATGGAGGGAATCAAATCCCCACTATTCCTGGTTTTTCCGTTGTTCCACTGTCGATTGATCAATTGCTCCAGGGCGCTTCGCGCCCTTCGGCCCATCGGCTCCCACTGAGGGGCGGGC
>JABAOE010000378.1_pt2 | contig 25904 bp, 25 predicted proteins | sample 7062141 | NCBI WGS metagenome assembly JABAOE01 (sample SAMN14538627, study PRJNA623070) | marine sediment metagenome | biome: marine biome [ENVO:00000428]; feature: marine pelagic biome [ENVO:01000023]; material: deep marine sediment [ENVO:00002113] | place: India: Gulf of Khambhat ... | reverse complement strand
ACTTCAGATACGGCATCAATGACCTGCATAGGATTCTCCTTAAGCAATCATGGAAGCAATCAAGTAAAAAATTTGCTTCCATTCACCTTGGAATTCGTTGGACCGGGTGAAAGTTACTCTATGGCAAGTAGCCACGCTCCCGCCAGAAGCGCTCTGCTGCCGGATGTAGCGGTATGTCCACGGGACAATCTTCGCTGTCTTTACACATACGCTCCAGGGGAAGGGGCCCATCACCTTGCCATGGAATTCGATCCTTACGTGCTTCCAGGGCGGAGCAAAAAGAGGTGACCACTTCGTCGGCAACATTGGCATGGGTAAAGATGGGCCAACCGCTGAAGTCGATCGTCATGATATCCCGCTCGAGCCTGGAAAACTCCGCCTTGGTAATGGGCGCGCGATGGTAACCCATCTGTTCAAGTTTTTGCAGGTAAGGTTCCTCCAACTCCAAGAAGCGCATGCCGAGATCCATTCCCTCGTCCAGCCACACATTGATGGCCTCGTCGAATATTGCGTCGATTTCTCCCCGTCGCACTGCGCCCAGCCGGTTGGATCCCTCATCGGGCAAGCCAGGATCATAGCGGACCTGTCCCCCCCAGGAAACGATATCCTCCAGAGTTAAGTCGTAAGCGGCTAGCACATGTTTCACCATGAAATGAAGGGAGTGGTCCTTCTGTCCACGTAACGAGACTTTGAGAGGGAAACGCCGCTCGCGGATCTGCGCCAGGGAAGTCAATCCGGTCTTTTCCGTAACGGCAAAACCCAGCTGATCGAAAGAAGGGATCACGGAGATGATCCTGAGGGGGATCGGTTCTTTGTATGGACCCGTACCCCGCACCGCCAGGTTCAATGGCTCCGCCGGATTGATAATGGCGACTTGCATTTCACCGCTGGCAACGGCATCGATGGCTCCAGGGGTATCGCTGCCAAAAAAGCAGACTTTCCAGTCCTCGTCGCCTTGATTCCTGAGACTTACCTTTGCCTGCGGGTAGGGCCATTCGCTTCGTCTGCGCCCGACAAGTTCAGACGCTACTTCCAAGACCACCAGCGATCGGGTAGTTACCGGTATGGCAAATTTCCGCTCCTTGTCCGCTTCCATCTCCTAATTCCTTTCTTTTCCTTCAAGTGATCAGTTCGATGATTTTGAGTTAGTTCCTCAAAGGATGAGGCTTTCATAACTCCGCCATTCGATGGTTGTCAAATTCGTTTAGAGTTTATCCTGCAATACCTGTGATGCTCCCTTCGCTGGCGCCTTAATTAAAGACGCCTCTTCAATCTGTAAACGAAGTTTACGCTGCTGAAACTTGGTTAACATTCGCCAAATTCTGTTGTGATTGTTGATAGTTAGCTCGATCGGAACATCCATGGCTGTCAACGGGGTTCACTCGCCAGTAAGACGAATCACGGCGCCGAATTTTCAAAGAACCTTTGAAATTCAAGCGCTTACTTGCGAGGCGACAACTTGGCACATGGGTTGCAAAATAGACTTGGCATGCTGGGAATCAAAAAGCCTTCGAAAGGTTCAGAAATTTCAAAACCCAAAAGGAGAAAGGTTATGAAAGCAAATAGAATCAAGGCAATGTTGGTAGCGATGGCTCTGATCCTTGGCAGCACCGCCGGCGTCGGCGCCTATTTCGCGAAGTCCAATCCGACCACTCCGGTGGAAATCGGCGTGGACGGTTATGTGTACCTGGCCGTTCCAGTGGATGTGATCGAGGATTTCGAATCTGAATGTCCCTTTGGCCTGTAGCTTCGTACGACCTACCTAGCATCGAAACAGCAGGACAACTTTTTCCCATTGAATGATTATGGCTTTAGAAATGGACAGGCAGTCAGAGTGGAGGAAACCAGTTTGGGGTTAAACGTGATTCTTCGAAGAGAGTTATTTTTGAACTTTGATGCCGTAGCGCCTCATCTTTTTGATCAGCCCTTGACGGCTCAATCCCAAAGCTTCCGCCGCCTTCTGTTGATTCTGCTGGGAATCTTGCAACGCGCCTCTGATTAGATCCCTTTCCAACGCTTCCACGGTCTCCTTCAACGAACCGCTCCGCAAATTGCCTGACCCAACCGCCGGATGAGCCTCGCCCCGAATAGAGTCAGCTACGTCCTCGTCCATGATAGTTCCTCTACGAACCAATGCGACTATCCGTTTTATTTCGTTTTCCAACTCTCGCACGTTGCCGGGCCAGGAATAGGTTTGTAGACAGCTGAGGGCGGAGGAAGATATCGTCATGGGTTCTCTTTTCATTTCCTGGCAGTACTTGGTAAGAAAATTGTTCGCCAACAGAGGAATGTCCTGTGGAATTTCGCGTAGTGCGGGTAACTTAAGGTGAGCCACTCTCAGGCGGTAAAAGAGATCCTGGCGAAAGTTTCCCAGCTTAATTTCATTTTCCAGGTATTTGTTGGTTGCTGCCAGGATGCGAACATCCACAGGAATCGGTTTTCTGCCTCCAACATGCTCCACCACCCGTTCTTGTAAGACGCGCAAAATCTTGGCCTGCGACGAAAGACTCAGGTCGCCGATCTCGTCGAGGAACAGGGTTCCGCCGTCGGCCAGCTCGAAANNTGGCAACTCCCTTCTCGATGCCAAAAAGCTCGCTTTCCACCAGACTCTCAGGGAGCGCCGCGCAGTTTAGAGCCACCAGGGGCTTACGGCCCCGAGGGCTGTTGTAATGTATGGCCTTGGCGACGAGTTCTTTTCCAGTTCCGCTTTCCCCTGTAATTAATGTATCCACTGCACTGTGGCTCATCTGTTGGATCTGCCGGATTAACTGTTGAATCTTCTGACTGGTTCCGATGATGTTCTGCGTGGAAAGGGTTCCTTTGAGCTCCTGCCATAACTGGGTGCTTTCCTGGAGGAGTTGATCACGGTGCTGTTTGAGTTCGTCAAACATCCTTGCGGTCTCAATGGCGACAGCTGCTTGAGCGGCTAGGGCCACCAGGAGCTCTTCGTCCTCCTGTGTAAACACCCCCTGCTTCTTGTTCATGGACTCAAAGGCGCCAATAATTTCTCCTTCACGGTTTTTTAGCGGCACGGCGAGCATGCTACGAGTCTGAAAGCCGGTCTTGATATCGATATTCTTGTAAAAGCGCGGGTCATTTTGCGCATCTTTAAGGTTAATCGTTTGGCCAGTCCCCACCACGACCCCCGCGATGCCGAGACGTGCGTCAAACTGGATGGTTTCGCCATCCTGGGTCACTCGCGACCAGAGCATCTTCTTATCTCGATCTAGTAACAGGATGCTGGATCGATCCGCCTCCATCAGATTTGTAGCTTCCCGGACGATCAACTCAAGAACAGGGCCCAGGTCTCTCTCTGCGTTGATTTTCTGGCAGACTCTGAGAAGCGCTTCCAACTTTTGACCGTGAAGGTTTTCCTGACGGACAGTGGGTGGCGTTCCAGATTCCATAGCCATGCTTTTGAGTCGATGGGTCTAATCTTCGCTTTCAGATCTTTATCATTCTTAGTTACAACGTGATGCTGGATTAACACGATGCCCTGATAAGTGTCAACAAGGTTAACATGGGATTAAGTCACTGAATTGTATATATAAATTCAGCCAATTAGAAACTTGACATGGTATGAAAATCGTTTGAGAATAGACCACTTCGAAACGCCAGCTTCGTTTCCCTGGGTTGTCTCGGGGGTTGGGGTAACCGTCGATGTTTGCGTTTCCATTGGGAACGAATTAGTTTCGGATTGTCCAGAATTAATGCACGGGAGGATAGAGCAATGTTGAATCGACAACTCGTTCAATGGATTTTCGCCGTAACTTTAGTCATTACAATGGTGCTAGTTAACGGTCTTGCGGGAGAGGTCCAAGCTCAGTCATCTGATGCTGGGTTTGAAGAAAAATGGAAAGACCTTATTAAAGCTGCTCAAAAAGAAGGTAAGGTCGTGGCCTTTATATGTTGTTCTGTGGGAAGAGGATCGAGGGTCCGCGACGTGATGGGACACTTCGAAAAGAAGTTTGGTATTAAAGTTATCAACTCCACCGGATCTTCCCGGGAACAGTGGGAGCGCGTGCGAGCGGAGCGTCGAGTTGGGAGGTATTCATTGGATATCTGGATGGGCGGCCTGCGCACGTCGACTTCACGGCTCCTGCCAGCGAAAGCCCTACGACCGCTCAAGCCACTCATTTTCCATCCGGAAATTCTCGATGAATCTGCGTGGTACGCCGGAATAAATTATGTCGACCCGCAGCATCAATACGTGCTTCCATTTGCCGCCAATGCGAGGGCGGCGTCGATAATGTACAATACAAAGCTTGTGAACGAGAAAGAAATCCAATCGTACTGGGACCTGATGGACCCCAAGTGGAAGGGTAAAATCGTCTTTGAAAGCTTTGCCTTGGCCGGGCAAGCACAAACCACGGCCTTCTTTTTCCTCCATCCAAAAATCGGGCCTAAGTGGCTTCGCGAACTACACTCCAAGATGAAGCCCACCATAGCGCCCAATGACCGCACTGCGGGTGAATGGACCGCCATAGGGAGGTTCCAGCTGTGCTTGCTCTCCTGCGACGGGAGGAACCTGGAGCGCCAGGGATTGCCTGTGAAACGGTTTGACCGGCCGCTGAAGGAAGGCGCCACCCTGTCAACGGGCGGTAATGCTCTCATGGCAATGGCGAACGCTCCTCATCCCAACGCACAAAAGCTGTTCGTGAACTGGTGGTTAACCAGAGAAGGACAAACTCTGATGCAAAAGGCCGATGGACCGGGAAGCGGACAAGATTCTCTGCGTATCGATATTCCCAAGGATGACGTCGATCCGGTGGACCGGAGGCGACCGGGTGTAACCTACATCTACGATGAGGCGGATCCTGACTTTAGTGAAAATTTGGAAAAGGCTATGGCCTACATCAGGCAGGTTTATTCCGAGCTCAAGCTTCGTTGAAGCTCCTTTTTGCCGGTTGAGCCATTGCGAAGGAATGGGATATGAGGCAACAGGTAATATCACTCGCGAGACGTTTTGGTGTCGGATCCGGGAGGGCTTACGAGCGCCCGGGAACCGGCATCTTCGTTATGGGGATATTGCTTGTCGTCTTTGGTTTTTACATCATCTATCCCGTTCTCCTCATCTTCGTTAACAGCTTCAATATCGCAGGGATCGCAGAGGCGCCCCAATGGTCTCTGGCAAACTGGCACGCGGCCTTTTCGCAAGCAAGCATCTGGGGTGCCATCGGCAATACTTTTTTAGTTTATTTCGCCTATACGGGAATCGGCTTTCCGGTCGCCGTTCTCATCGCGTGGACCCTGGCCCGCACCAAGATCAGATACAGCCACGGACTGGAATTCATGTTTTGGGTATCTTTTATGATGCCCGGTATTGCTACCACCGTCGGCTGGGTCATCCTACTGGATCCCTACCGAGGTATGTTGAACCAGGCCATCGAGCTTTTACCCTTCGTCGAAAGAAGCCCGTTTAATATCTACAGCGTACCCGGCATCGTCTTTGCCCATCTCATGGGAGGAAGCATTTCTTCCAAAGTGATGCTCCTCACTCCAGCATTTCGCAATATGGACATGGCGCTGGAGGAGGCCGCCGAGGTTTCCGGAGCGTCTAAACTTCGGACCATGTTACAGGTGACCTTGCCGGTGATGTTGCCCCCGATGTTGCTGGTCTTCATGTTGAACATTGTCCGCATTTTCCAATCGTTTGAAATTGAACAAATTCTAGGTACGCCCATTGGGTTTTTCGTTTTCTCAACCAAAATCTTTCAGTTTGTGAGAGAATTTGACCCTCCGGAATACGGCCAAGCCACGGCACTGGCCAGTCTCACCTTAGTTCTCATTGCCGGCATCATTCCCCTTCAACGTTGGCTACTCTCCCGGAGGCAGTACACGACGGTGACCGGACGCATCAGGCCCGGACTCATCGATCTGGGCAAGTGGCAACCCGTTGTGTTTTGGCTGATCATCGGGTTAGTAGGCTTGCTGACGGTCGTACCTATTTTGACGTTGGTGGGAGGAAGCTTCATGACGCGGGTAGGTTTCTTCCAGGCCGTCCCTACTTACACGTTGAACCACTGGAAGGAAGTGCTGGTGGAGCCGGTTTTCATCAGAGCATTGTGGACCACGGCCATCATAAGCCTCTCGACGGGCCTGTTCTCTCCATTTCTCTTCTCTATTCTGGCCTACATCCTGGTTCGTACCCGATGGCGTGGACGGACTGTCCTGGATTCTATTTTTTGGATGTCGGCCGCAATTCCTGGAATGTTGTCCGGACTGGGATTGCTGTGGATGTTCCTGGGCACACCGGGTTTGAGCGCCATCTACGGAACCATCTGGGCATTGATTCTCGTGGTTGTGCTACAGGGTAAGTTAACCGGCACCCAGTTATTTAAAGCGATTTACTTACAGATGGGATCGGAACTGGAAGAAAGCGCCCGAACCTTCGGAGCGGGGTGGTGGTACACTTACTTTACCATCTGGCTCCCGCTGATTATGCCCACGATGATACTCATCGGCATACTTAACTTTGTCCTCGCGGCGCAGACCACTTCCAGTATCATTCTGCTCGCCAGCCGGGAAACCATCACATTGTCAATCCTGGCACTGGAAGCCATGGGGGGTACCAATGCCAACTACGAGCAGGCGGGAATCGTTAGCCTCTTTATCGTCTCGCTTACCGTCGTGGTCGCCATCGTTGCCCGTTCCTTCGGGTTGAAGGTCGGACTCCATCATCAATAAACAGGGCACATCCTTCAATCAAATGGGGCGTCGTCGTACGCCGTAACGAAAAGATGTGGTCTTGCCGATACAAAAGTTCGCGCTGTGGAGGCAACCAGTTTTGTCTGTGACTTTTAGCTAAGAAAACGCCTGCGACACCCAATCGCCGATGAAGTGGGTTGCAATAATTACAACCAATGCGATACCCACATGCTCGGCGACCACTGGCAAAGGTGCAACTCGCCGGGAACGGGCCAGCATGAGACTCAGGAAAGCGAGTACAGACAAGCCCCATACAACGCTTATCAAAATCGCGGTTGAAAGCGGTACCAGCAGGATTGGAATGATAAAGGTCCCCGCGATAGTAAACTTGGTCACAAAGGTAAGGGCCGTCGCCAACCAAAGCTCTTTCTTCGTTAGAGTATCCTCTGCCTCCTTCGATATATGGATACCCAGGGCGTCCGACATGGCGTCGGCAACAGCTATCGTGAAGATGCCACCCATTACTGCCAGCGTTGAGTGGGTGCCGGAGTGCAAACCAACGATGAGCCCCAGGGTTGTAATGACCCCGGACGTCATTCCGAAGTGTATTCCCGTGTTGATCCCGTTCGCCTTAAACACTTGATTAAAAAACTTGTGGTGATTTAGAGGTCCCTGTCCCTGCCCCCACTTTTGTGATCCGTCTGTGCCGGTATGGACCTGGCTCTGTGGGACTACCTGCTAGATCATTCTTTTCGGGGCCCTTGTCAAGGCAATGCGACCCGGGAAGCAGACAACCTAACCGCCATTGTCCTAAGCTTCAAAGCATTTGACAACCCGTTGGCCTATGATAACTGTACAAAATGAAGTCTGTACGAAATTTGAGACTTGGGAGCGGAGCAATGAAAAAGCAACTGATCCTCGTAAGCGTCGCGATGACTCTGGGACTCGCCATGGGCGTTTTCTTAACGCGCTCGACGTCTCCGGGGCAGGGGAGTCAGGCTCCCGTCGCTTCTGTCAAAGCGTTAGCAGTCCTCGACGAAACCAAAACGGTTGTGAAACCCGAGGTTGTTCCACCGTTTCGGCGCACCGCTGAAGCTGAAAAAGCTACGGCACTGATGACCGAAGCCACACTAACTGCCGAGAGTCAAGACAAGGTTGCCACCTTTGCCGACCTCCTTGCTCAGGAGGTTACGAGACGCCATCAACTGGAAGCTCGCCTTGCGTCGCTTCAAACCAAAGTTAGTCAGCTGGAATCTGCGGTCACCCATCGCGGCGGCGGGTCCCCGGTGGATCAAGGTTCGCAAGAGGAGGGACAAAAGGAAGCAGAAGAAGACCCGGTGAAGGTCAGTGAAGCCAGGTTCCTACAGGTGGGATTTGATCGGGTCAGCAGGGCGGAGCTGTTAAAGCGCGCCGACGAGATCGCCATGGAACGGCTTAATCTGCGATACCAAGCCCGCCGCGAAGGTTGGTTCCGCACCCCTGAGTACCGCGACGCCGTCAGGGAGCTTAGGGGACGATTGCAAAACGAGCTCGGTGAGGACACCTACGATCGTTTCCTCTATGCAAGCGAGCGGCCCAACCGGTTGCTGGTCGATTCGGTAATGGAAAGCTCCCCGGCACAACAGTTCGGTCTTCAGCCGGGGGATGTCATCTATCGCTACGATGGCAGCCGTATTTTTTCTCGAAGGGATCTCAGGCAGGCAACTTCCAGGGGCATCATGGGAGAATCCGTCGCGGTGGAGGTCCAGCGTGGTGGAGAAGTTCTAGAAGTCGAGCTGCCGCGCGGCCCCATAGGAATCAGAATGGATCGGAGTGTTGTTCATCCCTGAAGATATTACCTCGACGAAAAAATTGTGGCTTTTATATGTCTAGCAAAAATAATTAAAAAAAATCAAGAAAGGGGAGACGTTATGCCAAAGCTCCGTCATCTAGCCATTAGAACGGAAGATACGCACAGGCTTGCTACCTTTTACAAGGAAGTGTTTGAGATGAAAGAGCTGTCAAGGTCGAGGCGAGAAGGCGGCTCTATATTTTTATCGGATGGGTACTTTAATCTCGCAATCCTACCCAACGACGCACAAAATTCACCCAATGGCCTCTATCACTTTGGCTTCGAGGTGGAAGACACAGATAAGATAGTGGAGCGGATAAAGAAGCTGGATATGTCCAGGCTTCCCAAAGAGCGGCCCGCTAACCGGCCCTACGCCGAAACCCGTGCTTCAGATCCGGACGGAAACTTTTTTGACATCTCGGAGAACGGGTTCGAGTCAGAAAGACCCGACAGGGTGAAAGAGGAAGACTAGGCTTAGCAGTCAGTTAAGCCTGACCGAAATTAGAATTCGTATCGCGAAGGCGGGCTTCTGCGATATTGATTGTAGACCCAACGCACGGTGCCGGTGAAGCGCGTCAGGCAACCGGGCTGATAGTCTGGATTTGCGTCAAAAGGATGTTACGGATGAAAGTCAGTGAGCGATTATTGACCACCGAGCAAGATTCAATCCCGGGGTATTTGGCGGAACCGATCCGGTCAGAGCCTGGCCCCGCTCTCCTGCTTGTCCATCAAAACACTGGAGTCACCGACTATATAAAAATCGAAGCGTTGAAGTTCGCCAAGCTCGGTTACACGACCGTTATTCCCAACCTATACGAGATGGTGGGTTATCCGGACGTCACGCACATCCACACGGGTAGGCAAATTCAAGCCAAGACCTCCGATGCGGATTTTGTTCATGCCATCGATAGGGGGTGGCGCTATCTCTTGTCTCGTCCCAATCTCGATCGCGCCCGGGTAGGTGTGGTTGGATACTGTATGGGAGGCCGGATCGGTATTCATTTTGTTTCGGCCACATCCGGTGTGCGAGCCTTTGTTGGTTACTACCCTACCGTAAGAGACGAGCCAACAACCGAGATGCGGCCCCGTCATCCCTGGGATGCGGTTCGAGACATTCACTGTCCCTCCATTGTCTTGTACGGTGTTGACGATGCAGTTACCACGGTTCCAGTTCAGACCAAAGGGTGGGAGGCTTTTCGAAACAACGGTCAGAAGTTGGAATGGCACTTTTTCCCCTTTGGCGGTCACGGATACGTGGATCCCGGCACGGCGGGTTATCATCCCCACGCAGCCGAACTATCCTGGCCTCTGGTGGTGGATTTTCTAGAACGAGAGCTGGGTACAGGTTAGCTGTGAAATTAATGGCGTTGAACCGCCCATTCAAAAACGACTAACCAATATATTGGCCGTGCCATGCACATGGCGGAGGGTCTGGGTAAACCTGGATAACCCTTACTCCTCAAGCGGACGCAACCGGTAACTCGGTAAAAGCCTTGAGTGTCTCCTCCGTGGCGTCTTGCCATCTTGCCTCTTTTGGTAACACCAGTGAGGCGGAGCGAACGCGGTAGAGTTCCGGGTGGTCAACGCCCGGCGGCGTCACTCCCTGCTCCTGGAGTTCCTTGGCCGAGTTCATCAAGAGACGTCGCACCTGGATGATCATGGCATCGCTGGTCCCCAGGTGTTCTTTGGTTCGATCAAAGATCCGTCCCATGCTTTCCGTCACTGCCGTGTCCTGCAACGGAATGGTGGGGATCCCGGTAAAATTGACCTCTCGCTGCTTGTCCCGATCGATCATATAATCATTGGAGGCGTTCGCCTTGTTCCGCCACCGGCCCAGCCAATCCGTGCTTGGTTCCAGATATCCAGGGTCGACATAGCCCCCTCCGCCTCGGTAACCACCTCCCGGGGGAATGGGCCCGTCGGGTTTCCAGATGAGGCTCCACACCATGTGGTTATGATCATCCAACGGTACCCAGATGTGCCCCGGCACTCCGGCGGCACCCCCTGGTGGGAACAGGGTGTGAAAAGGCATCATGTACTGCGTGATCCGCCAGTAGTAATGCTTGTCATCTTCAATCCGCCGTGCCCCGTACTTCACCCCATACTCTGTGGGGACAATCTCCAAGTGCGGCGACTTGTCCAGGTGATAGGCTCCATCCTGGCCTTTGTCGCCAGCCTGCAGCCGACTGTGTAGAAAATAGAGATGGCTTGTGTCTATGTCGCCTTCCAATCCCTGCAGCCAGTTGCACTCGCGCAGAGTCTGGGTCACGTGACGATTCTCCGGCAGCAGCTTCGTCCACTCCAGATCCGGGAAGGGAGGAGGCACCCGCCGTGGTCCCATGTATGTCCAGATCACCCCGCCATGCTCCTGACAGGGATAGGCCACATGCTGGATCTTATCTTTAAAATTGCTTTCTGGAGGCTCATTGGGCATGTCCACACACCTACCCTCTACATCGTACTTCCACCCGTGATAGACACAGCGCAAACCTCCCTCTTCATTGCGTCCAAAGAAAAGGGAAGCACCCCGATGAGAGCAGTTGTCCGCCAGGAGCCCAACCCTCCCGAACGTGTCTTGAAAAGCGATCAGGTTCTCTCCGAGTAGCCTTACACGTGAAGGCCGGCCGTCTTTCTGCAACTCCGATGCAAATATCACCGGGATCCAGTACTGTCGCATCAACTCTCCCATGGGCGTGCCAGGGCCAACTCTGGACAACAGCTCATTCTCTTCCGCAGTAATCATAAAACCTCTCTTCCGGGCGTAACCATGTTGATTCTTGCCTGTTGATAGGTTTCAGACGGGCGAACCGGTAACCCGCTCACCGGTTAACTGTGCGCGCGGTCAAAACAGATGACTGGATCAATAATTGCCGGAATTCTAATGCAAGGTGATTGCGTGATACAAGTGAAAACGAGAGGAGCAACTGCAAAAACGATAGCAAAATTTATCATTCGGTCATTATCTGGTGAGTATTCCATCATCAGCCAATTGCTTTCCGCCCAGAGACTCCATTGAAAATCTCTCCGATCCATCGGCGTTGTTGCCCTTTCATTCTGCCTGCAAGACGGCGAAATGCTTCACTTCTTTTTTTGTCCGGTTTCTTACCATTCTGTACAGTGCGGTACTTTGCAGCCCGCATAAGCTATTGAAAAACAAGCAACTTGTCGTGGTATCGAAACTGCTTAATGCGCAATATGGAATAACCCACCGAAGACTTGGATGTTGACCTCCGCAAACGGGTTTATGAGGGAGTGAAAAATGACTAGCCAGAGGATAGCTATCGGTCTTGTCGCCATTGCCTTGTTTTTCGGCTCCGTGACGGCCCATGCCGTCGATTCTTCTGAAGCAGACATGGCCTTTCAAAGCGGCGATTATGAAACGGCCCTGGAAATTTACCGACATCTCGGTGCTCAGGGAAATCCGACCGCACAGTACAAGCTTGGCATGATGTATGACAATGGTTGGGGAGTGCCTCGCGACTATTCTGAGGCGATTAACTGGTACCGGAAGGCTGCCGACGCCGGTTATACTCCCGCACAGTACAAAATTGGTGGAATGTACAGCAACGGTCGGGGTGTATCGAAAGATGAAAGCGAGGCGGTGAAATGGTTCCGGAAGGCGGCGTCCCTGGGAGACGCGGAGGCTCAATTCAGCCTTGCTTTCATGTACGACAAGGGCCGAGGTGTGCCCCAGAACTATCGGCGGGCGATGAAGTGGTATCGAAAAGCTGCCGCCCAAGGTTACGCCGCGGCCCAGTACAATGTTGGGGTCCTGTATGCTCAAGGTTTGGGTGTGCCGCGGAATAGCGAGACCGCGGTCAGGTGGTACCGCAAGGCAGCTTCTCAGGGCTACCCTGCGGCCCAGTTCAATCTGGGAGTTATGTACGACAACGGTTGGGGTGTTGGGCAGAGCTACAAGGATGCGATGAAGTGGTACCGAAAAGCCGCCGCCCAGGGTTACGCAGCGGCCCAGTTCAACCTCGGGGTCATGTATGGTCAGGGCCGGGGTGTAAGGCAAAACGACAAGATGGCGGTGGAGTGGTACCAGAAGGCGGCCGCGCAGGATCACGCCGCCGCGCAGTATAACCTCGGTGTCATGTACAGCAATGGTCGGGGAGTAACGGAGGACTATGAGAAGGCGGCGAGTTGGTACCGGAAGGCTGCCGATCAAGGGCTGGCCCATGCCCAGTACAATCTAGGTGTATTGTACGAGGACGGATGGGGAGTACCGGACGACTACAAGGAAGCGTTCAAATGGTACCGGAAGGCCGCCGCCCAGGGTTATATCCCTGCTCAGGTCAATCTCGGTAACATGTACAGCAAGGGCGAGGGTGTAGCTCAGGACTACGGGTTGGCAATGAAATGGTACCAGCAGGCCGCCGCGCAGGGGGATGCCGCCGCGCAGCACAAACTGGGCGGTATGTATAGCAACGGTTGGGGAGTCCCGCAGGATTATGACAAGGCGATGAACTGGTACCTCATGGCTGCCGATCAGGGATACGCTGCCGCACAGTACGACCTGGGTGTCCTATTCGACAACGGCGTGGGGGTGACGCAAGATTGGGTTCAAGCCCACAGCTGGTACAACATCGCAGCGTCAAGTGGCGTGAAGATGGCCAGGACGGAAAGAGATCGCCTTGCCAAAAGCATGTCTCGCCAGCAAGTGGCCGAGGCTCAGAAGCTCGCTAAGGAATGGAGAAAGAAAAAGCAAAGCTCGAAGTGACGTCAAGCCTCTAAGTTTCCAAATCCTCCCAACACCGCGCCGTCTGCCCGGCAATCCTAATCCTTTTTAATAACGCACAATCAGCGTGTCGTTTCATTGTGTGTTGGGTGGAGTGCGATCTGCCTTCAAGCTTCCCAATAGCCAGAGTACGTTGACATTGTGGCTGCTCCTGAATACTGTTTCTCCCCGAATGGAGAAAAGTGGGGCGGCAGTGTCAATGGCCATTGGTCGTTCCCATCTGGAAACTCATCTCATATACGGAGAAGCAACATGTATCACGAATTGAGGGCGTTCTTGCATCAACTCGAACTCGACGGCGACCTCCGACGCATAACGGAACCGCTTGCACCGGAGCCGGACGTCCCCGCGCTGGTGGATGCCGCTGCGGCTAGCCACGGACCTGTCCTTGTTATGGAAAACATCCAAGGGTCCAGCGGTTCTTTAGTGGTTGGGGTTCACGGGACGCACAATCGAATCGGCCGCTCGTTAGGTTTGCCGGTGAATACACCGGTTGCCAGGATTGCCGCTGAGTTGGATCGGCGTTGGAACAGTTTCCCTCTGCCCTGGGAGAAAGTTCCGTCCGGACCCTCCCAGGAAATAGTTCTGACGGGCAACGATGTCGACCTGACCGTTTTACCTGTCTATCGTGTGAACTAGCGAGATGGCGGACCCTATCTCGACAAACCCATTGTTCTGACCCGTAGCCCCGAGGACGGCTCGTACAACATGGGTGTTTACAGGTGCCAGTTCAAAGGGTCGAAGCGCCTGAATATTTTTTCGGGTTACAGCCATGCTCCCACGATCCATCTCCGTCAAGCCGAAGCCCGCGGCCTGGATCGGCTTCCCGTTGCAGTCGCAATTGGCTGTGATCCAGTCATGTCTTTGGCTGCGGCCACCCCGTTACCGGAAACGTCGGATGAGATAGCATTTGCCGGGGCCTTGCGTGGCGAGCCGACTCGGATGACAAAGGCGAAAACGATCGATTTGATGGTGCCGGCGTACGCAGAAATTGTTCTGGAAGGCTACATATCGACGGATCCTGCGACGCGCGAAGTGGAGGGAGCCTTTGGGGAGTACAGTGGCCATTATAGCAGCACATTTGTAACCCCGATGATCCACGTCACGGCGGTTACCTACCGCAGCAATCCGATTTTTGACCAGGTATCCATCGGTCCACTGCGTGAAACCGATGTTATGATTCAGCTTCCCTTCTCCATCGCGATCCAGCGTCAGGCACGGCAACTGATCCCCGAACTGGTAGCGTTCAATGCAGCCAGTACAATGTCGACAACGAGCGTCGCCTCGCTTCGTCAGACCCGTGGAGGCCGTGCCAAGCAGCTGATGGCGGCAATCTGGGGGCTGGATGCCAGTTTCATGGTCAAAAACCTGTTCGTCGTCGACGATGAAATTGACGTCTACGACTGGGACGAAGTCATGTATGCCTTTTCAACCCGTTTCCGGGGGCCGACGGATTTGATCACGCTGCCTCGTACTTACGGACCACTGATCGAGCCTACCAGCAACCCGCGGGGCATGGTCACCCGGTATGGTTTCGATTGCACCTTGCCAATATTTCCGGACGAGCCATTGCAAACCCACGGCTTGATTCAGCCGCGCGAGGAAACGGCAGCCTGGTCTGAATGGCTCCAGGGTAAACGAGAGCAGGCGCCAATCACATCTCCCTCCGGTGGCCACTACGAAAACTGCCCGCGTTGTGGTGAGAAAAAACTCGAAAGAATACCGGTTCGAGAGGGAGCACGTCCGTTTAGCAAGTGTTCACAGTGTGCGTTTATTTGGCGCGAAGGTGAAAACGTTCGCTTGATGGATCAAGACCGGCTCGATACTGGAAAAATGGCACGGATCCCCTGGGTACCGCCATCGCGAGGTAGGTAACGCTGCGTCAAATTACCAGTTGCTATTAATGCGTCGTTCAATTCAATCCCAGCCCCATTGAGGAACTTGATGGAGGTGTTTGCTAAATTGCTTGACACATTTACGGTAACGGAGTGATATTGTGCATAGTTTTGAATTAGTCCGGCTAATATAGCGAAAGTGAGTATACCGCCAGAGTCACGCAGTATACCTAATAGATGCGCCGACGCTCGCGGCCTTCGCTTTGTTCAGTCAGCTCGCCTTCGGCGCATCGCCGCTGCGGCTTTCCACCCGCCTTCTGGGCCGCTCGCGCGGCCCATCATGCGGATGGAGCCGACCGTCCCCTTAGCGCGCAAGCGCGCTGCGGGTCCGGCGGCTCACCCGCAGCGGCGTTAGCTGTGCCTTGAATCGGCGTGCTATCGGCGATAGGATAATTTCATGTTGGATTGGTCTACATGTCCAGCCGTGGAACGTGACCCGCTACGTGTGAGCGGGAACTGGGTTTTTCGGGGCACGCGCATCCCTGTGTCAGCTCTATTTGAGAACCTCGAGGATGGGGTTCAAATTAGTCAATTTGTGGACATGTTCCCCGGGGTCACAATCGAGCAGGTACGTGCGGTCCTTGACCATGCGGCCAAGAGTTTAACAGCGTCCCAGGTAGCGTGAGTGCGCATTCTCTTCGATCAGGGGACGCCAGTGCCCCTGCGCAATATTCTAAAATCACATCAAGTTGAAACGGCCTTTGAGCGGGGCTGGAGTTCCCTCACCAATGGCGAGTTACTGGCGAGGGCAGAGCAGGAGGGCTTTGAGGTTTTTGTCACTACAGACAGAAACCTAAAAGATCAGCAAAACCTCAGTGGGCTTAGGATGGCCATTGTCGTATTGTCATCCACCAGTTGGCCTCGGATTGAAAAGGTAGCAACAGAAGTCCAGCAGGTTATTGAGGCTGCTTTGCCAGGTAGTTTCAAGGAAGTACAAATCGCTTAGGATCTGCTAATCACCGGCTTGAGCCAACCCTTCGTCCCGCCGCTTTGTGGACAGGACTCGGCTGCTTAGCCTGAACGTTAGACAACCAAACCTTCTCTTGGCAAATCACGGCTTAAGATTGAATCGAATTCTCCTTCAATCAACTTCCACAGGACGCAATGCAATAGCTCATTAATTGCGTTCTAGCGATCCAATTCGTAACTAACCCAAGGTTCAAAGCGTTTCTATTCTAGGGTCGGCGCTGAGCTGCGGATGTTTCCGATGTGAAATTTGACGGCGTACTATGAGTCCGTTGTTTAATTAGACTCGGGCCGATGTGCCCGGAGGAAAGATCGTATCTGTCGCACCGCGAGGGGAATCCGCTCCTTCGGTTCCTTCCAGGGGAACATGCTCACTTCCGCCTCGGGCGCGAGCATCGCAGCTTCCATGGCAACGGCGTATGGATGCGGCGGGGTATCATCGGGCAGGATCAGAACGGGCTTCCGACAGTTGCGCACGAAATCGCGTGTCACGGTCCAGACGAAGTCGGAGTCGGTGCGGTACATCTTGGTCAGAAATTTGTCGACCATCTCCATGGTGATTTCGGGCCGGCGCTTGACCAGCTCGGGACCCCAGCCTTTGATGTTGGTGTCGTAAGAGTGGTTGGGCAGCTCCGGCCGGAACCCGCTCGGTTGTGCCAGTACGCCTGCGACGATACGATCGGGTGCCCGCTTTAGAAGGTTCCAGATAAAAGGACCACCAATGCAAAAGCCCAACACCATGAATCTGTCGATTCCTAGATGATCCATCACACTCAGATAGTCATCGGTGTATGCGTCCCAGGGCCTATCGATCTCGACGGGGCCCACGGACTCTGTATCAATGGCGTTTCGCATGTCCATGAAGATACACCGGTATTCTCCCTTGAACTCCTCAATTGCATTAAACGGTCTGCCGCTTTTCAACATAGAGATGGTTGAGTTCAACCCGCCGCCCGGAATGAGTAGCATCGGGAAGCCGGAACCGGTCTCTTCAAAATGAATACGAACGGGGCCTTTTTCATAGAACGGCATGGTATCTCCTGTTTGTCTAATCTGCTTTCAGGACAAACTAACCCACGTGCTGAGCAAGAAAATCCAAGGTACGTTCCCGTGCGAGCATAACAGTGGCCGGGTCATAGTTGGGGCGGTTCTCGTTGTCAAAGCCGTGGGAGGCTTTAGGATAGGTATAGATGGGTGTGCCAGCCTGGGCCTTCTTGATGGCTGCCAGTTTATCCGCCGGTATTACGGGATCTTCCTCCCCGATATGCATGATCACGGGACGGCGAGAGTGTTCATTGGGAAAGTGCTCTATTTCGGCGCCGTAGTAGGCCACGGCACAATCAACCTCGCGGCGGCACGCGGAGAGCCATGCCAGGGTCCCGCCCCAACAAAACCCGACAATGCCGAATTTCTCAATTCCTCTGGCGCGGAGCGTATTCAGCGAAGCCTCTAAGTCATCAAGAGCCTGGTCCCAATCAACTCGAGTCGAAATTTCGATGCCACGCTTGACTCCCTCCGGTGAGTATTTAATGTCCAGATTGGGCTCAGCCCGGTCAAACAGTGCGGGTGCCACTGTAGCGTAACCTGCCTGGCTATAAAACTCGCATACGCTTTCAATGTACGAGTTGATGCCAAAGATCTCCTGGCAGATGGCGATGCCGCCTCTTGCTTTGCCGTTGGGTTCCGCAAGATAGGCTCCCAACTGAAAGTCGTCGTTGCAGGTAATCGTAGTTCTTGTCCCCATGAGAGCGGCCCCTTCCCGCAGGAACAACAGTTATTTGAATTGCACTCAGAAAACAAGGCGTGGCAACAACTCCAACGAAATGTAAAGGAGCCGTAAAAGGGTAATGCGGAGTTAATTTTGGTTAGCGGTGGCGGCGAGCGGATTTACGGCTTTTCAGCGATTGGCCGTTTTTCACACCTTTGAGAGTTCTTTCAAGGTTGTCGACGTGCTGGAGTATCTTCTTCGCATAGGAGAGAAGCCTCTTGCCAGCCTGGCTGAGTTCGATTCCCCGACCGTTTACTGTGTAGAGCCGTATTCTGTACTCTTTTTCTAATAGCTTGATCTGCTGAGTTACGGATGGCTGCCTGATTCGGAGCTCCGCTGCGGCCTTCGTCATGCTCTGTCTCTTTGCGACGGTGGTCCAGATTTTGAGCTGGTGCAAGGTCATTGACTGCTCTGTCCTCTCTATGCCAATAGTAAACTTCACGAGGTTAACAATTTGCAGGGTCCAATGAAAACTCGTAAATTTACTAGTTTATAGCTAAAAGTTTACTGGGTTTTACTAGTTCAAATTACAGAAATCCCTGAGTTTTAGAGATGTTACGTAAGGAGGAAGCGAAATGCCCATTCGACGAGGACAGGAGTATCTAGAGAGCCTCAGGGACGGCCGTCAGGTGTGGTTGCGCGGTCAGAAGGTGGATGATGTGACGTCTCATCCTGCTCTCGCGGGCTTTGCGAAAACTTTGGCGGAAATTTACGATCTCCAGCATGACAGCGCCAATCAAGAATACTTGACCATGAGATCCCCTAGCACGGGTGATATCGTAAGTCTGGGTTACCTGCTCCCCCAATCCACCGAAGATTTAGTTCGAGTTCGTCGTATGACCGAGTTCTTGCAACGGAGATGCGGCGGTGTTGCCGCCAGGCTCCCCCATTATATGGCTACCATGCTCCTTGCCCTGTACGATATGCGCGACATTTTGGGGGAGAGGGATCCGGGGTTCGCGAGCAATATTGCCAAGTACTTTGAGTACTGTCGCGAAAAGGATTTGTGTTTGACCGTCGCCTTCGGGGACCCCCAGAGGCCGTCGAATCGACCGCCAACGGACTTCGAGTTCCTCAAGGTCGTAGAGCGCCGCCCAGATGGAATCGTCATCAGTGGCTGTAAGCCGGTTGCCACCCTCGCGCCTTATGCTGATGAATTTCTAGGACTTGTGGCGCGGCCCGGACAGGGAGTGGAAGACGTAATCTACTTCGCCGTTCCCCTCAACACGAAGGGCTTAAAAGTCGTGTGCCGCCAGCCCATGGCGCCCGAAGATCCGCAGAACCATCCGTTAAGCGCCTTCTGGGATGAAATGGACGCGTCCCTCCTGTTCGACCATGTTTTCGTGCCCAACGACAGGGTGTTTTTCTATGAGCGGGTTACAACTGAAAGAATTCCTTTTTTGATCCAGATTTTTATCTGGACAATGACCTGGACCTTCTATCATACCCAGATCCGAAAACTCGTAAAACTGGAAGTGCTGGCGGGGATCTGCAAGTCCATGGCGGATTACCTTGGCAGTGGGGGCCAGCCCCACGTGCAAGATGCCATCTCCGACTTAATCGTTGATATGGAAACTCTGAGAGCGCTGATCACTGCTGCGGAAAACAATCCAACCAAATCCCGCTCCGGACTGGCGGAACCCGACCTTGTGCAGTTGCTGGTGGCTCATATGACGTCTGTGGATCGTCACCCAAAGATAATCCAGCATATACGCGAGGTGTGCGGTTCCGGACCGCTCATGGCCCCGGGCCATGACGAGCTGGTCGGTTCGGATCTCGGGCCGGAAATCCGCCGCTATTTCGTGGGAAAAGATGAGGCGGCACCCGATCGTTTCCGAATGCTTCGCCTCGCCTGGGAGTATACCTGCGAGTCCTTTGGCTCCCGTCAGGTACTCTTTGAGATGTACAACTCGGGAGCACCGGCGCAAGTCAAAATGAGGCTGCTCAACGCCTATGATTTAACCCCCTACGTTCGCCTGGCGAAGGATCTGGCCGGAATCTCGGGATAGTTCTATCGGGCAGAATGCATACGACCATGAATCGTAAATGGACTCTGCTTCTCATCGAACTGTTATTCAAGGAGGTTCGCGATGGCGGGTAACGACGAGAGCACCAAATACGGCGCCGGCGATGAGCGCTTGGAGGAGTTCCAAAGACGGCTGGCTGAGAGCTCGCTGGCGGGCCATTGGGAGTCCCGTGATCAAATTCCAAAGCTCAAGCCGTTCGTTTGGCGCTGGAAGGATATCCACTCGGCGCTCATGGAATCCGGCGAATTGGTATCCATGGGAGGAGCGGAAGACGCGAACAATCGGCGCACCATACAGCTCATCAATCCGGCACTGACCGGTATAAAAACCTTGAGCCGCACTCTCCATGTATCTGTCCAGATGGTGAAACCCGGGGAAACCGCGGAGGCCCATCGCCATGCATTTAATGCCATGCGTTTTGTGGTGCAGTCGAAGGGGATGTACACGACGGCGGAAGGGGAGCAACAGATCATGGAGCCCGGAGACCTTCTGATACAGCCCGGCTGGGCGTATCACGACCACACCAACAACACGGATGAGCCGGCTGTGTGGCTCGACCTTCTGGATCATCCGCTGACCCGTTATCTCGACTCCATGGCTGGCAATGTGTTCCCGGGTGGCCGTGCTCAGCCCATTACAAAACCCGACGGTTACGGTGGCCAGCATTACGGGACAATTCGGCCGCCTACAGCCGAGAGCAAGTCGAATCGATGGGTCGCTTATTCCTACAAGTGGAAGGATACGGTCAAGACACTGGAGAACCTGGCAGCCATCGAGGGAGCAGGGGATCCCTACGACGGGATACTGCTCGAGTATACCAATCCACTCAACGGGGACAGCACGTTGCCGACCCTGGGTGCCTGGGTTCAGATGCTCCGTCCGGGGGAGGCCACAAAGGCCCACCGGCATACGGCGTGCACGCTCTACCACACGGTTCAGGGCGAAGGGGTCACTACGGTAGGTCAGGAAAAGAAGGATGAGTTGCAGTGGGGTGAGAAGGATTGCTTTTTTATTCCGCCCTGGGAATGGCATCAGCACAAAAACCTGAGCAAGACAGAGCCGGCAATTATTTTCTCATTGACGGACCGCCCCACCGTTGAGCGGTTGGGTTTTTACCGAGAGGAAAAGCTCTAGCCGGCGCTCTGATCAATTGTCAGCCTTATACTTCCGCTTCTGAACCCTCGGATGGAATTCCGTATTCGCACCGGTTCAAGAATCGCTGCTTTGTAGATTCTCTGTTAAATTCCCTGTTCAGAGCTAATAGCTGATTGGCAACGCCAATAAGCTATTGCTTTGGTGGGGGAACGGGAAACGGCACCTGGTTTTTGACCGGCAGGATGCTTCGCAGATACGCCCAGATGGCTTTCAGGTCCTCGTCCGTCGCCTGGCCAATGAAAGGCCATGGCATGGGTGGCAGGATCGCCCGTCCGTTGGGTTGTCCCTGGTGCTTCCCCGTTCGCAGCGCCTGGATAAACGTTGCCTCATCCCACTCGGCGATACCCGTCTCCTTATCCGGAGTCAGATTGGCGGCGAAGCTCACTCCCCAGGGACCGGCCCAAGCGGTGAGGTGAAAGTTGGTAAGCGCCATGGCATGGCGTTCTGACAAATCGCTGGGCCTCCAGGTGGGGTAGGGTGCATCTTGAGGGTGCCCGGCAAATTGACGGTCCATGTCGGGCACGGGAAGACCATCGGGGCCCTGAACTTTGGGAGTGTGGCAGTCGTGGCAAAGCATAATGGTCGTAAGGTATCGACCACGTTCTATCGGATCGATTTTATCTTTACACGACGTCGATAACGAAATAAGTCCTACCAGGGCGAATAGCATGATTCGGCTTTGCATCGGTTTCTTCTTTTTGAATTTGCACGAAATAATCGGCCAATGAATGCCCCGATTCGCTAAGTCGCCTCTGCGCATACAACGTAAAAGAGTTCTCAAGTGGAATAGGGCCAAGCTACATTCAAAAGTTTGTATGTAGGCGAGAACTAGTAGGGATTGAACTTTCCCTGGCCTCCCGCACGGGGGCCCTCACCCGCCGCCACTCCTACCTTGAACTCGTTGCCGCAATAGGGACAGTGGCAAAACGCATCCGGCAGACGAAAGAACTCTTCGCCTACCATGAACTTCTTTTCACATTTCGGACAGGGTACGTATTCAAAATCCGCCATGAGTTGCTCCTTGCTCCATTGAAGATTTTCGCGCCAAGATGCAATGTCGGCAAAGCGCATAGCGCTAAGCGCAAAGCGTCCGGATCGCTCTGTTAGATCCGTTTGAATTTCAATTCTCTATTCTCAATACTCGTTGCTCAGTCCCCAGCACTATTGAGTCAACCCGCCTTGCGGATTGCATTATTGACCCGGGGCGTACATGGGCCACAGAGGGTCGTTATCGCCGCGCTTCTCGATAAAGTCCAGGGCATCGTTAATGCCCTCGATGGCAAATAGCTTGTTGGTGACCAGCTTCGTGTCAATCACTCCACGTCTGGCCAGGTCGAACACCTCGGGAAAGTCCGTGTAGTGACGACCCGTCACGCTGGTAAATTCGATGGACCGAATCATGAAATAGCGTATGGGAAGATTGAGCGGTTCCGGGTTAGCGCCAATGAGGGCAACTCGGCCTCCGGGTTCAAGTCCCTTGATGCACTCCACGGTGGTCTCCGCTCCCGCCGGGGTGAGATCCGCAAGGACGCTCGCACCCTGACCCTCCGTCAATTCAAGGATCTTTTTGGTGATGGATTCTCCTCGGCCGATGGTGGAAATTCGCGCGGGATTGATGGCCCGCACACGTTCGAGCCGTACCGGGTTTCGGGCTACGGCGATGATATGGGTTGCACCCATGGCCAGTGCACTCATCACCGTGCCGACCCCGGTGATGCCAGTGGCTGCATTGACAATCACCGTTTCGCCGGAATGGAGACGGGCCCGCTTCAAGGCGCGGTACCCCACGGTCATCTGGGATACTTTGCAAATCTGGTCGATGTCATCGTCCGGTTTTAACTTCACAAGGTTGGTTGCGGGCACGCGACAGTACTCGGCCCACAGGCCGTCCTTGTACCGCAGCAACTGGTCGAGACCGCCTTCCCGCCACCGGGCTACGAATCCCATCACCCGGTGCATAACGCACAGGTGCTGGCGGTCCGAACGGCAGAACTTGCAGTAACCACAGGTGATGGAGCACATAACAACAGCTCGGTCTCCCGGCTTAACGTTGATGACATTGGGTCCCACCTCCACCACTTCACCAAGGCCGTCATGCCCGATGGTCATAGGTAGAAAGGGTACGGTGGTGCTTTCCGGGGCGAATTGAAGGGCGTCTTCACGGATATGAAGGTCTCCGTGGTTGAGTCCGGCCCGAAGGACTCGAATGAGTACTTCTCCGGGACCGATGTCGGGGATTGGGAGCTCATCGACACGGACCAGGTCCGCTGACCCATGGGTTTTTTGAAACCCATGCAAGCGTGCCGCCTTCATTGTCCCTTGCAAGGTCGCGCCTCCTATCCCCAAGGCTCAAAGGGGATTTTGTCCCACTTGGCTGGGTTGATCAGTTCGCCCGGGTCAAATTTTTTGAGCACGTCATCAGGGATGGACAGGCGCTCGGCAAACGGTTTTCCCAGGGGCTTGGTACAATCGAAACCTGCCTTGCAGGCCACGTGACCATCCGGAGAGCTGGGATCCAGCGGGGAACCCGTCATGCCGGGCAAGGAAATGAGTCCACGATCCGCCTGGAAACGAGTGGCCAAAGCCAGGAAGACTTCCCGCTCATCGAAGATGTCCACATCCTCGTCAAATACAAACGCGTGCTTCAAACCGAAGAACGCCGTCAATGCTGCCGTGGCAGCCACCTTGCCCTGTCCCTCCACCGTTTTTCGAATTTGAATGTAGATGTGGTTAACGCCGGTACCCGACATGGGGGCATGGACGGCCTTTACTCCCGGTACCACCCGTTGAATCGCTCGATAGGCCACGCCTTCCTTGGTCAAGCTGCTGATCCAGTGGGTGTGTCCCACCATGTTATCGTCCCAATAGGGGTTGCGTCTGCGGGTGACAGCGGTCACTTTCATATAGGGACACCAGCGCTGCGGTCCCACATGGCGGGTGTATTCGCCGAAGGGGCCCTCCGGTTTCCTCTGCCCTTTCGGAACGTATCCCTCGATTACGACTTCAGCATCCGCAGGCACCAGGAATTTATCTCCCAGGGTTTCGGAAGGGACCAACCTCAGCGGCGCCCCAAAGGTTCCCCCGGCGGTTTCATAGTGACTCTCGTCGGGGCCCACGTGGTTCTCCGCGCCCAGTAGAATCAGCGGATGATGGCCGACCCAAAAGGCAACGGGCATGTCCTCACCCGCCTCCTCGTACTCCCGGAGGTTATGCCGGTTATGGGTGCTGGGTCCCAGCCAGATTCGAATTTCGTCCTTCCCGGCAATCCAGCCCCGTTGCATCGCAGAGTTGTCGAGGCCGCTATTGCGGTTGAATGTCAGAACAAATCCCTCGGTGATGTAACGGCCGGGATCCATCCGATGATGAAGCGGTGCCGGGAGTTTACGAACGTCGAGGTCATTTCCTTTTTCCACGACCTCTTTCACGGGCGCTTCGTTGCGGGAGACGGTGACGGGTTTCAGCCGTCCCTGCACGCGCTCGTAGCAGGACAGCCCGGCGTTGGGGACATCGACCCCCATGGCCCGGGCCAGGCGCAGACGGCTGGCCATCAGAAAAGTGACCAGCGGGATCTCGCACTTCTGACCATTGGCCGTGACGTTATGGCAGATGAGTATGGGAAAGCGATGATCTTTCTCCAGTTGCATGGCAAGGGCCGTGACTTCCCACTCGGCTTTGAGCGGCTTCTCGATGTGGAGGACCTCGTCAGGAAACTTTTTTTCATACTGCTCAATAAAGGAGTGGAGGTCGGTGCCAAAAAGTTGCGTGGTATCTGGATTGACCTTTGATTGCGTCGTTGCCATTAAGATTTCCCCCTGTAATTTCTCAATACCAGAGCTGAGTTGTCACGGTTCTAACACCCTTCCGTATGCCAGTTCAAGCAGCGCCCCATTCCTGTCAACCCCAGGGTTCGAATGGGATTTTGTCCCATTTCGCCGGGTTGATCACTTCCCCCGGGTCGAATTTCTTACGCACGTCCTCCGGGATAGACAGGCGTTCCGCAAAGGGTTTCCCCAGCGGTTTAGTGCAGTCGAAGCCGGCCTTACACATGGTAAAGCCATCGGAGCTCGGGTCGAGAGGGGATCCAGTCATGCCCGGCAGGATCACCATGTTGCGGTCCGCTTGGAAGCGTGTCGCCAGGGCAAGTAAGACCTCCCGCTCGTCGAAGATATCCACGTCTTCATCAAACACAAACGCGTGTTTGTGGTCGAAGGATGCCGTGAGGGCCGCGGTGGCCGCAGCTTTGCCCTGTCCTTCTACGGTCTTGCGGATTTGTATGTAGCTGTGGGAGACTCCCGTCCCTGACATGGGGTTGTGGACGGCTTTGACCCCCGGAACCACCCTCTGTACAGTCCGGAAGATCATGCCTTCTTTGATCAGGCTGCTGATCCAGTGGGTATGACCCACCATGACATCATCCCAGTAGGCGTTTCGGCGGCGGGTGATGGCCGTCACCTTCAAGACCGGACTCCAGCGTTGGGGACCAATATGACGGGTGTACTCGCCAAAGGGAGCCTCGGGTTTGCGNNCGGGTCTGCGTTCTCCTTTAACGATGTATCCTTCGATTACGATTTCTGCGTCGGCGGGAACCAGAAACTTGTCTCCCAGAGTTTCGGAAGGAACCAGGCGAAGCGGGCTCCCGGTGGTGCCGCCGGCGGTTTCATAGTGGCTCTCATCCGGCCCGACACGACACTGGGCACCCAATAGCACCAACGGATGATGCCCGACCCAGTATGCCGCGGGCATGTCCTCTCCCGCCTCTTCGAATTGGCGCAGGTTGTGACGGTTATGGGTGCTGTGTCCCAGAAAAATCCGGATTTCATCTCTCCCGGCCAGCCAACCTCGTTGCATGGCGGAGTTGTCGAGACCGCTGTTG
>JABAOE010009778.1_pt1 | contig 25936 bp, 16 predicted proteins | sample 7062141 | NCBI WGS metagenome assembly JABAOE01 (sample SAMN14538627, study PRJNA623070) | marine sediment metagenome | biome: marine biome [ENVO:00000428]; feature: marine pelagic biome [ENVO:01000023]; material: deep marine sediment [ENVO:00002113] | place: India: Gulf of Khambhat ... | reverse complement strand
AGGCTGCCGAGCGCGGTGGACGTGCCCGCGTCGACGCCGAAGCCGATACTGCGCACTCGGCCCTTGATGATCCGGCCCGGTTGCACATCCAGCGCGATGTCGACCGGATCGCCCTCTTGTATATGCGCGAGATTGTTCTCGCGCATGTTCGCCTGGATCCATACGTCGTTGATGCCGACGAAAGTCATTAGCGGACTGCCCGGCTGCGCGAGGTTCCCGATCTCCAGCTGCAGATCCGTCACGAGTCCGTCGGCCGGTGCGCGCACGCGGGTCCACTCGAGTTCCAGCTCGGCCTGGTTCAGGGCCGACCGGGCCGCCTGGATCCGGGCGTTGTCGATGCCTTCCCTGCCCCGTGTCTGGCGCGCGCGCTCGAGTTCGGCCCTGGCGGCCGAAACCCGGCTCTCGGCCGCCGTCAGGGTTGCCTGCGCCAGATCCAGTCGACGCTGGGAAATGGCGCCGGGCTCCTCGGCGCGGATGCGCTGCATGCGGGTGAGGTCCTTTTCCGCTCGCACGAGTTCGGCCTTGGCCGCCTCGACGCCGGCCGCGGCGGATTCGACGCCCGCGCTGGAGGCGCCGAACTCCTGCTCCGCCGATTCGAGGTCCGCCCGGGCGCGCATGACGGCCAACCGATACTGCGCATCGTCGAGCGTCAGCAAGACATCGCCATCATTGACGAGTTGATTGTTCCGGACGCCGACCGACAGGACGTTACCGGTGACCCGAGGCGCGATCGGGACGACGTAGGCATCGACGCGGGCCTGGCTGCTGAACGGCGTGAAGCGATCCGCGGCCAGGTACCAGGTCAGCAACAGCACGATGACGCCGAGCGTGATCAGCGTCCATTTGCGGACGGGATCACCGCCGGAATTTTCGGCGTCTGTGGTCGCGGGTTCCGCCGTCCCCTTGTCCGTCGCTGCTTTGTCTTGTCGCTCTTCGCTCATGCGCCCGTGTTACCAGTCCGGCTGCGGGAATATCTTGTCGGTCTTGTCGGGGTCCTCGACGGTGTCGATCTCGAGCAGCTGGCCCCAGTTGGTGCGTTCCCGCATCGTCTCGATGGTCTCATCGTCGACGAAGTTCCGTGCGGCGCGAATCTCCCAGCCGCCGCCGAGCGCCCTATATAAGGCGGTCAGGCTGCGCATGGTGTCGCTGCGGGCCGTGATATAGCGCTGTTGCTGGCCGAACAGCGACTGCTGAGCGTCGAGCACCCGCTGGTAATCGGAGAAACCTTCCTGATATCGGATCATCGAAATCTCGGCGGAGCGCCGGGCGGCCTCGACGCCCCGCCGCAGTATCGCTTGCTGTGCCAGGCCACGGACGTAGCCCGTGATCGCATCCTCGACCTCGCGCGCGGCGCTCAGCACCGTGTTCTCGTAATCGACGAGTGTCTGCTGGAAACGCGCGTCCGCGACCCGGACGTTGTTCTTCAGTCTGCCATAGTTGAAGAACGGCCAGTTGAACGCGGGCCCGGCGGTGAACTGCAGGCTGTCCCCGTCGACGAACGAGCCGGTGCTGGCAGGCGCGCCCGAGGTCGACACGAGCCCGAGCGAACCGGTCAGGACGAAACTGGGATACAGATCGGCGGAGGCGACGCCGATCAGGGCGCTCTGCGCCGCCGCCTGAAGTTCCGCCTGGCGCACGTCGGGGCGTCGGCGGAGCAGGTCGGCCGGGATGCCGACCCCCACCTCGGGCGGCGACTCCGGGATGACGCCGGTGGCGCCGATCAATCTTTCGATGCCGCCCGGCGGTCGGCCCAGCAGAATGCTGAGCGCGTTGCGCGCCTTATCGAGCGTCGCTTGCAGCCCCGGGATCGTGGACTCCGTGCTGAGCAGCAGGGTCAGCGCCTGCTGCTTGTCGAGTTCAGACTGCTCGCCATTTCGGTAGAGCGCGTCCGTAATCTCAAAGCTCTTCTGCTGCAGATCGACGTTCTCGCGCGATATCGCGAGCTGCGCTTCGGTCGCACGGATCGCGATATAGGTATCGACGACCTGCGACAGCAGCAACACCAGCACGTCGTCGTAACCAGCGATGGATGCGAGCAGGGCCGCGTCGGCCGACTCGACGCCGCGCCTGAACCGCCCCCAGAAATCCAGTTCCCAGCCGACGTTCGCGCCGAGACTGTATTGCCATGCACTCAGGTCCGCCGTGGTGCCGCCGGCGGCATTCATGCTTCCGTCGGTGTAGATGGCCGCGCCGTCCAGAGTCTGCTGCTGCGGGTACAGGCCACCGACCGCGATGCCAAGCTGGGCGCGCGCCTCGAGCACGCGAAGGCCCGCGGCCTCCAGAGACAGGTTCCCGACGTACGCGATGTCGATGAGTTCGTTCAGCGCCGGATCGTCGAACGCTCGCCACCACTCGGCCGAAGTCGCCGTCTCGGGCTTGATGCGGTCGCTCTCGAACGACTCCCACGCCGTGTTGACGTCGGCATCGGGCTGCTCGAAGTCGGGACCGACGCGGGTGCAACCGGTCGCAATCAGGCTGCCCGCGACGAACGCGGCGATAACGAGATGCCTCCCCATGCGCGTAGGCTACTAAATTTGTCGGACCGGTCTATCCGAATTGTGATGTCACGAATGCGGCGGCCGGAGAGGGCCCCACGACCCGATCATGCCGCGTCGTGAAATTAAATCATTTGAGTTAACGTCAATTTCCGGCTATTCTCTGGGTCCCCCCTTCCCGTCTTCAGAGACAACCTACTGATCTTAATGGAAAAGCATGCCCTACGAATATTATGCGAAGCGTGAGGATCCGACGTTCAGCGGATTCGATGCCGAGCCCATCAGCGGCGCCCTCGGCGCCTTCATTCACGGCCTCGACATCACGCAGCCGCTCGACGACGACACGCAGCAGGAGCTCCGCGACGCGCTCGTCCATTACATGGTGCTGTTTTTTCGCGATCAGCCGCTGAAACCCGAAGAGCACGTGCGTTTCGCCGAGACCTTCGGCGAAGTGCAGATGGGCGGCACGATTCCGCGCCTCGAGGAGCAGCCGGAAATCAAGAAACAGGAGTACACGCAGCAATCGCAGGTCACCGGCGACGTGAACATGCACGCCGACGACACCTTCGTCGAGATCCCGTCGCGCTGCTCGATCCTGCACGGCGTGAAGATGCCGAAGGCCGGCGGCGACACGCTGTGGGTCAACTGCGAGGCAGCTTACGCCGCCCTGTCCACGCCCATGAAGGAATTCCTCGAGCCGCTGCGGGCGGAACACAACCTGTCGGCAAAGTTCGGCAACATCGCGCCGGGTGTCGAAGACCCGCACATGAAGGTCAAGATTTTCGAGCACTACCCGCCGGTGGACCACCCGGTGATCCGCACGCATCCGGTCAGCGGCCGCAAGTGCATCTTCGTCAACGAGATGGTGACGAATCGGATCATCGGGCTGGAGCCGGACGAGAGCGAGGTGATCCTGAATTTCCTGATCCAACACCTCAAGAAACCGATCTTCCAGTGCCGGCTACGCTGGGAGGACGACACGGTCGTCGTGTGGGACAACCGCGCCACGCAGCACCAGGTGCTCGCCGACTTTCAGCCGGCCTACCGGCTGAACCAGCGCATCGCGATCAAGGACGACGCGCGGCCCGTCTAAGCGACAACCGATAGCGGGCCTTTGCTACACTGGTCTCATAGCAAGAGCCCGCGTAGCGAGGGCCCGTGTCAATGCGCTGGATCAGGATCCTGCTGATCGTTCTCGCCCTGATCGTCGTCGTAATCGGCGGTACCGTGCTGTTCGTGCTGACCCTCGACCCGAACGACCACAAGGAGCGCATCGCCGGGCTCGTAAAGCACTTTACCGGGCGTACCTTAGAACTCGACGGCCGCGTCGACCTCGAACTGGGCGCGCTGACCTCGCTGGAGCTGACCGACGCGCGCCTCGGCAACCCGGAGTGGGCGACGGAACCCTGGATGGCGCGGCTCGCGCGGGGCAAGGTCGTCGTAGACGTGTGGTCCGCAGTGAGAGGCCCGATCGTGATCGAGCGCCTGGAGCTCGAGGACGCGGAACTGCACCTGGAGTCTCTCGAGAACGACTGCAATAACTGGACCTTCGGCACCGCAGTCGAAGACGGCGGCAAAGACGAACAAGCCGACTCGCAGTCCGCCCGAGACGGCGGCATCTTTCCGCTCGTGCTCAGACGCGCCGAGGGCCAGGGACTGCTGTTCACCCTCGCGATACCGGCGCTGCCGCGCCGGCTGGAGATACGTGCGGAGCAGCTCATGCAGGAGCAGACGGATGACGGGCTCCTCGCCGCGACCGCGAACGGCACGCTGAACGAGCGAGCGATATCGGTAGCGGGCAAGTATGGCCCCCTCGGGAACCTGGTCGGCACAACCGACGTGCAATTCGATGTGCGGGGCCGTTTCGACACGCTGTCGATCGCCGGCAGGGCCATGATCGACGACCTGACATGGCCGAGGCGACCGACCATCGACCTGACAGTCTCCGGCCCCGCGATCGACGACGTAACCGACATGCTCGGACTGCCCGATCTCGGCGACGGCGGTCTGGACCTCGAGGCCTCCGTCCGGCCGCAGCCTGACGGCGTCGAAATGCTGGTATCCGGCAACATCGGGGAGTACGTCACTGATTCGAGGGGCCGGGCGACCGAGTTACTGGATTTCGAGCATTTCTCCATCACGACATCGATCCGCGGGCCGGATCTCGACAGGACCATGCGCATCGCCGGTGTCGAAGGCGTGCCCGGCGGGGCCTTCGAAGTCGACGGAAGCGTCGCCCGCGACGGCGACCGACTCGAGTTCGACGCGGTGCGCCTGAGCATCGGCTCCGCGCTCATCGAGCTGAACGGCTCCATCAACGATTTCCGCAACCTGAACGACGCCCGTCTGAACTTGCAGATTGATGGGACCGACGTCGAGCGGTTCCGCGACCTTCTTGGCATCCCGGGCGCCGCCACCGGTCCGTTCCAGGTCGACGCCAGCCTGAACGTGCAGCCGGGTGGCGAGGAGCTGCTCGAAGCCTTCGTGCAGACGAACATCGCGAGCCTGAAGCTGACCGGCGCGATTCGTGGCGACGCACCCGAATTCGTTGGCACGACGCTGGCATTCGACGGCGCCGGCCAGAACCTCGCCGATGTTGCGGAGGTTTACGAGATTCCGAATGTGCTTGCCGAGCCCTACTCGTTCAAAGGCGCGATCGAACTGGGCGAGCAAAAACTGACCACGGTCGAGGACCTCGAACTCGCGGTCGGACAAGGCACTCTGACCGTCGCTGGCACGGTCGGGTATGCCCCACTCGAGCGCGACACGGACATCGATGTCCGCGCCACGGGCCAGGATCTCGCGAAGCTCGTTGCGATGGCCGGCGTAACCGATCTGGCGCCGGCCGTCGCGTTCGATATCGCCGCCGGGCTGGCGGTTGGTGCCGATGGCTATCGGGTGCGGGGGCTGGACGCCACGCTCGGCGACAACGCCATCACGCTGGACGGCACGATCAGCAAATCGAAGGACTTCGCCGGCACGCGCCTGACATTCTCAGCGCGCGGAACGAACCTGGGCGACGTCGTCGCCGACACGGAAGCGCTGGACTTCGCCGACGGGCCATTCGAAGTGTCGGGCAGCGCCGAGCTGCTCACCGACGCCGTTCGCCTGCAGCAGGTCAAGGCCGAGGTGGCCGGCGCCGCCGCGACGCTCGACGCGGAGATCGGGCTGCCACTCGAAAGCGCGTCAGGCCGCTTCGACATCGCGGCATCCGGCCCCGACCTGCGAGCCGTGGTGCCGGTGCGTCCGCTCTGGCAGCCGCCGAAGGCGCCCTTCGAGCTGCGCGCCGAAGGGAACCTGACCGATGGGCTCTGGACGTTCGATGCGCTGCAGGCCCAGATCGCCGACGCCCGCTTGAGTGGCAACGGCGTGTTCGATCAACCGCCAGACCTGTCGCGCACGCGGCTCACGATCAGCATGCAGGTGCCGGACCTGGCTGCCCTCGGCGATCTCAACGGCCGGCCGCTGCCGTCCACAAATGTCAGTATCGACATGGGCTTCGCCGGCTCGCCGCAATCGTTCTCCGTCGAACCCTTCGCGGTGCTGATCGGTAACGGCGATATCGCCGGGAGCCTGCGGGCACAACTCGATGGCGAAGTACCCGACATCAACCTCCGGCTGCAGTCCAGGCTGCTGGACCTCGACGCCCTGATTGCGAACGAGCAACAACTGGTCGGGGAATCCGCAGATACCGAAACGGACGCGCCAACCGAATCTGCCGTCGAGAAACCCGCCAACGGGCGCGTGATCGATGACGAGCCGCTGCCGTTCGAGCAATTGGAAAAGATCAATGCGAGGATCGATGTCGACGCCGCGACTCTCTTATTGAGGGGAATCGAGTATCGGGATGTGATGATCGACGGCGAGATCCTCGATGGACGGCTGAACCTCGAGCGCGCGAAGGCGATCACGCCGAATGGCGACCTGAACTTTTCTCTCAGCGTGGCGCCGCAAAATGGCGCGGCCGAAATCAAGGCGAAGTTGGACGGCACCGGGGTCAACCTCGGCCTCGACCCCCAGCTGTCGGCGGAAGAACTCGCAAATGTGCCGGCATTCGACGTACAGATCGAACTCGCCGGCGTCGGCGCCACCGCGCGCGAAATTACCGGCACACTCGGTGGCAGGACGTTCGTATCCGCCTACAGCGGTCGTTTTCGGAACTCGAGCCTCCGGTTCCTGTTCGGCAACTTCTTCAGCGAGCTGCTCAGCGCGGTCAATCCATTCGTCAAGGAGGATCCGTACACACAGCTCGAGTGCATGGTCGTGCTGCTCGACATTGCCGACGGGATGATCATGGTGGACCCGGGGCTGATCGCGCAAACCGACAAGATGGTGATTGCGGCGAAGGGACAAATGAATCTCGTCAACGAAAAGCTAGACATCGGCTTCAAGACCCAGCCACGCTCGAGAGTCGGTATCAGCGCCGGCGAGTTCATCAATCCCTACCTGAAAGTCGGGGGCACGCTCGCCGATCCAAAACTGACGCTGGACCCGACCGGGACGCTGGTCACGGGCGGTGCGGCCGTCGCGACCGCCGGGCTGTCGTTGATCGCCACCGCCGTCTGGGATCGAGTCTTCCGCGCCGAGGATCCATGCGCCGCCGCCCTGGAAGAAGTGCAGAAAGACAAGAGTAAGCGCAAGAAATTCCTCGGCATCTTCTAGCGAGCAGTGGCCTCATTTCGCAATGTGAAATGACGTCGCTCTCCCCCCTTCCTAGCGATCGATGGAGTAGATCAGGTCGAGCGACTGCGCGGCGCCGGTGCCGGCCTCGACGCTGACGCCGCGGCCGATGTCGTAGCGGATGATGAACGTGCCAACGCGGTTGAACAGGCCATAGGTATAGCGGATATACCATTTCTCGCCTACTCGTTTGCCGGCGGCCACGGCCGTGTCGTTGCCGGCGCCGCCCTCGAAACTGATGTCGTCGAGCGCCAGCTTCTCGCCTGTGCCGCTGCCGGTCAGAGACTGCAGTCCCAGTGCCAGCGCCGCGCCCGATGCTGCACCGTCCTCGCCCGTGACCGCCGGCCGGCCGACCACCATGAAAGACAGCACGTCGGCCTCGCTCATCGCCGGTTCGGAGAACAATACGAAATCGAGCTGCTGCGATACGCGCCCGGACAGGTCGATGCCGACCTTGATGCTCTCTTGCTCGTAGCGGATCCGCCGGCTCGCACGCGCCTCGACGACCGGGTCGTCGAGCGGGCCGTAGAAATTCAGCGAGCCGCGTTCGATCAGCATCTCGCGACCGAACGCCATGAACGTGCCGTCGATGAGCTGGAACGAGCCTTCGCCGGCCGGAAGCTCCCCGGGCCGGAACGTCAGTACGAGGCCGCCCGTCAGGCGCGTCTCGAGGCCCAGACCTTCGAATGTCACAGCGTCGCCGAGCTCGATCTCGAGTTGACCCGAAATGCGCGCGAAGGATTCGGCTTCCCCCGGAACCTCGCCCTCGATGTGGATGACCACGTCGTCCGACGTGGCGACCGCCGCATCGCCCAGCTCCACAAACTGGAATGCCGCCTCCGGGACCAGCACGCGGCCGCCGAGCACGATTTGCCCGAGATCGAAGCGCGCCGACACATCGGGCGAGATGACCGCAGACTGGTCCGGCAGTCGCACGAGCTGGAAGCGATCGCCGCGCAGCGCGACCTCCGCATACAGGCCCGTCTCGTCGGAGACACCAATTACACCAGAAAGATCGACGATACCCTCGCCCGAACGCGCCGATCCCGCGAGGACGAGGTTGTCGTCCTCACCGGCGGACACCACGATGTCGACGTCCTCGACGGTGATGCCGAACGCCGGGATCGTCGCCGCTGCGTCGCGCAGGCGGGCATTGCCGTCGAGCGTCGGGGCGTCGCGCGTGCCGCCGATTCGAAGGTCGACGACGAGGGCGCCGACGAGCCCCTCGGTCGGCACGTAACGGTCGACCAGTGGGCGCAATGTAGCGATGTCGGGAACCTCAGCCTGCAACGCCCCGCTCAATGCGCCGTCGGCCTCGAGCGGAGTTTCGAGTCGGGCCCGAAGTTCCGCTTCGAGACCGAACGCTCCGGCAACCGACCCGGCCAATTCGGCTTCCTGCTCATCCGCGACCAGTCGCAGCTCGAGGCTGGAGAGGCGGCTCTCGACCTCCGACTCGGCGAGCATGTCCTCGACNNCTTCCTGCTTCCAATCGACTACCGCGCGGAAGCCTTCGGCATCGCGTTCGAAAGTGAGCGTGGCGTCGGCCTCTCCCTCGAGCGCGAGTTCCTCGCCGAGAAACGGGTTCAACGTCTGCAGCGGGAACCGGCTCAGCGCGGCGCCGATGCTCAGCCGACCTTCGCTCGCGTCGACCCCCTCGATGCAGATACTGGCGGGCGCGTTGTCCCAGCAGTGCGCGGAGACTGTCGCGGAGCCGTCGGCGACGGTGACCGCCAGCGGCTCCCGCAACTGCCATGCACCGATTTCCGTATCGATGCTGGCGCGACCGACGCGTTCGCGCAGCGTCTTGCCGTCCCACGAGCCGTCGACGTCGAAACGCGTCGCCACCGGGCCGCCGGACAGGCCGACGTCCAGCGCGTGGTCTTCGATCGTGCCGCTGCCCGTCACGGTCAGATCCCCGATTGCCTGGCCGACCACTTGCACGCCGTCGGCGCGCGCCTCGAAATCAACGCCGGTAGCCGCGTCGGCCCGACCGACGATGCGCAGCCGTTCGATGCTTTGCCCGTCGAATCGCAGGTTCGCCCCCGACAAGTCGACAGCGATGCGCGGTGCCTCGGTCGTCCCCGTCAACGTCCCGGTGCCGCGCAGCTCTCCGGCGAGCTCGGGCCACAGCGATGCGAGGTCCGGCGCGTCGATATCGAAGTCGCCTGCCAGTCGCGGCTGGCCCGTAACCGACACGTTCAACTTGTTGACGCCCGACCGCAGGCGGACATCGGCGCGCTGGAGTGCGCCGTCGACCGCGAGCACGTCGCCGGAACCCATGACCGGCGACCCGAGGAACTCGCCGTCGAGGCGCGAGATTTCAGCCGTCAGCCTCTCCGGCCAGCGCGCGTCGATCTCGGCATTGAAACTCAGGCGGCCATGATAGCCGGGCAGCAACACGCCCGGATCGAAGTCGCGACCGGACACGGCGAGCGCGACGGCCGGTGGTTCTCCGAAGCCGACCATGCCGCTCGCCTCGAAGATGCCGCCGAGGCCATCGACCTCCAGCGAATCGATGATCAGCCGCTCTGTGTCGCCGCGCGCCCGCAGCGATGCCCGCACCACTCGATCTTCGTTTCTGACCAGCTGCGTGGTCGCGGCGACCCGGTAATCGCCCGGCGTCGCCTCGATCGTCGCCTCGCCGTCGCGGCTGACCAGCACGCCGAAGTCCTGCTCGGGCAGCGTCAGCTGTGCCCATCTCACCACGGCATTCACGCCCGGTGCGTCGACGATATCGGTAATTGTGCCCTCGGCGGTCAACGGCTCGGGTAACTCGACGACGTGGGTAAAAGCGAGCCGCTCGAGCGTGCCGGAGAATTCGCCGCGCCCCCTGAAGCTGCTCGGGCCGTCGACCCATTCGACCGCCGCTTCGAGCGGCAGGTCCCGCAGCAGGCGCGCGCTGCCCGACAGCCGGAAACGGGCGTCGACCGGCAGGTCTTTCAGGGTGACCGACTCGACGACCGCCCGGTCGACCGCGAGCGTGCCGGTCAGCAACTGAGCGACGTCGATTGCGATGCGCACATCGGTCGCGACGAGGGTGATGTCTTCCTGCCGGTACACGACCTCGCCGGCCTCGATACCCTGCAGGAACGATCCATCGACGTCCGCCACTTCCAGCTCGCCGGGCAGCCAGCCGGCCCCGAAAGTGATCAGCGCGACGGCGCCGCTCGGTGTGCCGAGCAGGACCCATGCGCCGCCGAGCGCGAGCGCGACGATAGCCAGGACGACAATCGCGATCGCGCGGATCACAGGTCCGGCCCGAGCGTGATGTGCACGCGCCAGTCGTCCGGCGCATCGTCGGCCAGCGGTACGGCGAGATCGAGGCGAATCGGACCCAGCAGCGAGAACCAGCGTATGCCGATGCCGACGCCGACTTCGAAATTCAGGTCGTCGAGGTCGTTGAAGGCGTTACCCGCGTCGACGAACGCGGCCACGGCCCAGTTCTCGCGGAACAGCTGGTCGATCTCATAGCTGAATACCGCGAGGTGGCTGCCGCCGATGACGAACCCGAGCTCGTCGGTTGGTCCGAGCGACTTGAACTCATAGCCGCGCACGCTGACGTCCCCGCCGGCGAAGAAGCGCGCCGATGCGGGGAGTTCGTCGAATTCGTCCTTGATCGTCCCGCCCAGCTCGGCACGGCCGAGGCCACGGGCGCCGGGCCATAGTTTGTGCACGAACTTGCCGAAGGCGCGCACCTGGATGAAGCTGGTGTCGGACACCAATTTATCGGAGGCCCCGCTGATCGAGAGTCGCGCGCTGAAGCCATCCAGCGGCCGCGGCGGGCCGCTCTCCATCGTGTGCTCCCAGCTGATGCCAGGGACCAGCAACCGGCTCGTGCCCTCGTCCAAGCCGACCAGCCAGTCTTCATAGCCGTAGTCGAGCAAGTAGGTCCGCAGCCAGTTGATCGTCTGGCGGCGAAACAGCTTGGCACCGATCTTCCAGGTCTCGCTGGAGGCGGAGGCATTGTCCTCGCGCTTGAAGCCCGTGTCGAGGTTCAGCCAGTTGTTGCGCGGGTCGTTCAGCGGCAGGCGATACGCCATGCCCGCTTCCGCAATCACGCTGGACCACTTCCCGTCGATTTCGAACTGGTGACCCCTGTCATTCAGGCGACGGTGCAGAAACCCGGCCCGCAGCTTCAGGCCGACGTCCGTGCCGAAACCGACGCCACCCGTATAAGTCTTGTGCTTGGCCGCACTCATCTTGACCAACACCGGGACGTCGTGGTCGGGATCGCCCCGGGGCGTCGTACGGATGTCGACGCCGAGGAAGTAGCCCGTGCCCAGAATGTCCTGATAGAGCCGGGTTATGACATTGGAGTCGTACGGGTCGCCGGTCTCGAAGTCGATATAGCCCTGCGCGAGCCTCGGATCGACGACGTCCTGATCGATCATCACCTCGCCGAACGTGTAGCGCACGCCGGTGTCATAGGCGATGACGATATCCGCCGCGTATTTCTCCGGATAAACATCGATGCGACTGAACACGAAACGCCCATCGAAAAAACCGAAGCGGTCCGCGACGGCGGTGAACCGTCGCTTGAAGGCGTCGTACTCTCCATGGTTCAGAGCCTGTCCGGATTGCAGCGGGACGTCGTCGACCAGCTTGCGAAAATCGCTCAGCTCCTCGCCTTCGCCGATCACTCGTACATCGACGTCGCGAATGACGACCGGTTCGCCCGGTTCGATTTTCAAGTTGACGGACCAGCACTCTTCGCCGGTGACAAATTCCTTCCTGACGCGGGCGGAGTAGTAGCCGAACGCTTGCAGCGCGGTCTGAGCATCCTTCTCGGCTTCGCGATACAGCCGCCGCACTCGCCACGACGGCGCATCACATGTCTCGTTATCGATCTGCAGGTGTGCTAGGACATTGGCGCGCAGCGTGTCGTTGACTCCGGTGACGACGATCTCTGGCGTGGCGCCCGCGGCAGTGGCCGCCGGCGCCAGGGCCGCGACGAGCAGCAGCAGGACCGGGCCTGCGCCGCACTGGTTCAGCTGGCGTTCACTCATCGGTGGGAAAATACCACCGATCGGCGCCTCGCCGGCGAACAATGGCGGAGCCCGCAGACGGTGCCGCGCAACGAGATTTTGCTAGACTCCGCGCCATGACAGATCGAGCGTCCCTTATTCCAAAGACGCGCCGGCGCCCGGGGCATCGCCGGCGTCTGGCTCTGTTTGCCGTTCTGGGATCGTTGTTGCCGATCGCCGGGCAGGCGGCAAACCTCGACCCCGAGCGCATCGACTGGTCGGAACTGCGCTTCCACGCCTCCAAGTTCCTGGTGTCCATCGACGCCGACGTGTATCTGTCGGACGTCCCGGCGGCCGATGTCGCCGGTCTGCTGATGGACCCCGGAGAGGGCACGCCCGTCGCCGTCGCCGGCCCCACCAAGGAACTGACGTTCAGCACGAAGTTCTTCGGCCGTAACAGCAGCACCGTCGTCCTGATGAACTCCGAAGACGGCGCGACCCTGCAAAGGACCTCGCACGACTCGGGCAAGCGCAACCGACATCGCATCTATCGCTACACCGACGTCGGCGCGTACCAACGCACGTGGTGGCCGATCGACAAGAAAGAAGAGAAGCTGCCGACGGACCAGTGGGAGAAGTGGTCCAAGTTCGAGGAGGGCATGCGACCGTTCGCCGAAGAGGTGCACGGCCAGATCGTCGTGGACCCCGGCGCCCTGCTATATATCGTCGGCGCTGCGCCCCTCCGGGAAAGCGGCGACAAGATCGAGATCCTCGCTTACGCCCGCAAGAACGTGCACCGCGTGCAGGTCGAGGTCGCCGGCAAAGAGAAAATCAAGGTTAATTTCGAACAGCAGGGCGGCGCGAGCCCGGGACAGAAGAAGGGTAAGGTTGACGCGCTGAAGCTGCTGGTGCGCGGACAGATGGTGGACGACGGCGACAGCGACGACCAGTTCGAGCTGCTGGGGCTGCGCGGCGACATCGACATCCACATCGACCCCGAGACGCGCGCGCCGCTGCAGCTCGAAGGTAATGTTAAGATCGCGGGCCACGCGGTCATGCGCCTCACCCGTCTCAAGTACGAAGACCAGTAACACCAAGCGGAGAACAGCGACCATGCGAAACAGTATCAGGGGTATCGGCCTCGCGATTGTCGGCGCTGCCGTCGTGATCGGCGGCTGCGCGAGCAAGCCGAACGTCTACTCCAACCAGGATCCGTCGGCAGACTTCGGCAAGTACAAGACCTTCGGCTTCCAGCAGGTGCTCGGAACGGACGGTGACCAGTATGCGTCGCTCGCCAGCCAGTACCTCAAGGCCGCGACGGTTCGCGAGATGACTGCCCGTGGCTACAGGGAATCCGCCAATCCCGACCTGATCGTGAACTTCGAGATAAACACCGAAGAGAAGATCCGCACGACCCAGACGCCGACGGCGGGCGGGTACTACGGCTATCGCGGTTACGGTGCCTGGGGCGGCTACACCGGATATGAGACCCGCGTCACACAGTACACCGAGGGCACGGTGAACCTGGACCTGGTCGACGCGAACAAGCAGCAGCTCGTGTGGGAAGGCGTGATCGTGGGCAAGGTGACCGACGAGGTCCGTGACAACCTGCGCGAGGTGTGCGAAGCGGTCGTCACCGAGATCTTCGAGAATTACCCATACGTCGCGGGCAACCCGACCCCGCAGCCGCTGCCCGGCGACAAGTAGCCGCGGCACGGCAGCACTATTGATTCCGCAGCCGGTCCGCGAGCGCGCCGGCGGCCTCCTCGTCGCCCATGCGCTGGTACACGCCGATCAGCGCGGCGACGAGTTGCGGGTATTCGCCGAAGCGCCGCAGCGACCCCTCGAGGATCTCGGCGGCAGAGCTCGCCTCGCCCTGCGCGTCCAGCGCCAGCGCATAGGCGAGTGCGTAGCGCGGCTCGGCGTCCGCCGAATTCGCCGCGATCTCGAGTTCGGCAATCGCCGCCGGCATGCGGCCGAGGCGCACCAGCGCCAGCCCGAGTGAGTGATGCAGCGCCGACGCGCTGTCGGCCGGGACCCGCTGGAGACCGTCGCGCAATATCGCCTGGCCCTCGTCGTCCCTGCCCTGCGCGCGATAGAGATCGGCGAGGTTGACGTATGCGGGGACGAACTGCGGATTCAGGCGCAACGCGGTCCGGTAGGAGAACGCGGCATCGTCCAGACGGCGTTGCCCGGCACGCAGGTTTCCGATGTTGACGTGCGCCTCCGGCCGCTCGGCGCTGACGAGTTGTGCGGCGACGTATTCGTCCGCTCCGCGCTGCAGGTCGTCGATCATGTCCTGCGGCAGCAATTCGAGATCCAGCGGCGCAAGCGCGCTGGTGGCCTCGAGCCGCACGGCGAGGACCGGGTCGGCCAGCAGCTTCGGCCCGATGTTGGCGGTGACCGCCGGGTGACTTTGCTGCAGCGACCTCGCGACCGCCCAGCGAATCAGCGGATCCGCACTGGCGGCTCGTTCGCCGACGAGTGCGATCGTCGCGGCGTCGCCATCCATCGGCACCCCGGCGATCGCGGTCGCGCGAATGATCCCTGGAGCCAGCGCATTTGTCGCCAGGCGCAGGAGCTCGGCCCGCGCGCTCGGTGGATCCCGTTCGGCCATCAGCAGGCTCTCCACCCAGTGGCCGGGGCCCGGGGGCTCTCGACCCCGTTCCCGCAACGCGTCGACCGACCATTCGGCGCTCTTGTCGGCATGGCAGACGTTACATGCGTTCGGGGTGCCGAATGCGATGCTCAGGTCCGGCCGCGGCACCCGGAAGCTGTGATCGCGCCGCGCGTCGACCTGCATGTACGTCGTCGCGGGCATGTGGCAGTCGACGCATACGGCGTCTTCGGTGCCGCTCGGCAGCAGCTGATGGTCGGCCGTCGCGAACCGCTCGCCCTGGTGGCACTGCAGGCAGACCCGCGAACCGGGCGCGCGCAGCTGGAGGCTGTGGGGCTCGTGACAATCGCCGCAGGTCACGCCTTTCTGGTACATCCGGCTCTGCAGGAACGAGCCATACACATACACCTCGTCCAGAATCTGGCCGTCCGCGTGATACAGCGGCGGCTGCGGCAGCGCGGGCAGGTACGCGTCGAGGAACTCCGTGCCCGGCAGCGCGCTGTCGGCGATGCGCGTCCGGCGGGAATGGCACGGCCCGCAGGCGTTGATCTCGACGCTCGTCGTTCGCGGCCGGCTGCGAACGCTGTTGCCGGTGGACTCATTCATGATCCACTCGACGCCCCGGCGCTCCTCGAACCCGACAACGAGTCCGCGATCGCCCTGCAGGCCGCCCGATTCGGCCCACTCGACGTGCGCAGAGCCGGGACCGTGGCAGGCCTCGCAGGCGACATTGATTTCGGCCCAGCGCGTGTCGAAACGGTCGGCCGCGAGGTCGTAACTCTTCTCGAGGCCGGTCGAATGACAGTCGGCGCACATCGAGTCCCAGCTCTGGCTGCGCTTCGTCCAGTGCAAGACGTCCTCGTGGCCGATCCGTTCGTCACCGTAGACGTGAAACCAGCGCTGGCCGCCGTCCGCCCGATCGCGGCTGTCCCACGCGACGCTCAGGGCCTGCAGGCTCCCGTCGGCAAGCTCGACGATATACTGCTGCAGCGGGTCCACGCCGAACGTGTAGCGAACCGGGAACTCGGCGAGTTCGCCGTCGGGCCCGTCCGTGCGGACGAAGTACGCGTCCTCGCGACGATAGAAGGATGTCACGACGCCGTTATGCGGGAAGGTGGTGTCCCCGAAGTCGCCGAGCACGTATTCAGCCGTGGCCGGCTGCATGGCGAGTTCGTGGTGGGAGCCGGACCAGAGCCGAGCCTGCTCGGCGTGACAGCGCGCACAGGTTTCCGCGCCGACGTATGGCGCCGCCGCAACGGCTCCGGACACCGGCGGCGGCGCCGAAGCTTCGCGCGGCTCGCCGCACGCCGCTACTCCCAGCACGGCGACAAGCAACGCGCTGCGGTGCGCGCAAGTTAGCGTGGTCATGGGCAGCTAGTCAGCCGGACTCATCCGGGCTTGTCAATGGCGCTCGGGACGCTCTGCCTCGCGCACAGATGACCGGGGCGGCCGCAGAAAAAAAGCCCGGCGGGGGAACCGGGCTTTCGAACGTAGCTTTGGAGGAGGCTACCAATTCATCAATCGCGACAACACGGTAATCCTTCTACTGACCCGGCGGACGGCACATAGGGGGGATGTCGTCCAGTCGCCGGTTCGATCGGACTCGCCACTTGCGATCGATGCAGCGTACATTAGCGATCAGGCCATGAACCGCGGATTGCCGCAACATGAATGATTTGTAATGTTTGACACCAGAAATAAAAAACATTAAAAACAGTTACTTAAGCTAAGCACCTAGACCCATGCGCATCCTCCTGATCGAAGACGACCATAACGTCGCCGACTTCATCGTCCGCGGTTTCCGCGAGGGCGGCCACACGATCGACCACGCCGCCGACGGCAAGGATGGGCTGTTCATGGCGACGACCGAGAACTACGACGTCCTGATTGTGGATCGGATGTTGCCGGGCGTGGACGGGTTGTCGATTATCCGAACGCTGCGGGCATCCGATAACCAAGCGCCGGCCCTGATTCTCAGCGCCCTCGGCCAGGTCGACGATCGGGTGAAGGGGCTGCAGGCCGGCGGCGACGATTACCTCGTCAAACCGTTCGCGTTCAGCGAGCTGGAGGCGCGCGTCGAAGCGCTGGCCCGGCGGGGTCAGGGCAAGGGGACGACCGAGACGACACTGACGGTCGGCGATCTCGAGATGGATTTGCTGTCGCGCGAGGTCAAGCGTGGCGGACAGACCATCGCCCTGCAGCCGCGCGATTTCCAGCTGCTGGAATACCTGATGCGCCATGCCGGCCAGGTGGTCACGCGGACGATGCTGCTGGAGAACGTCTGGGACTATCACTTCGATCCGCAGACCAACGTCATCGACGTGCACATCAGTCGCCTGCGGGCGAAAGTCGACAAGGGATTCGATTCACCGCTGATTCACACCGTTCGCGGCGCCGGATACAAGCTCGATGCGACTGGCTGACCAGCTTCGCACGACCACGTTCCTGCTGACGCTGCGGTACATGGTGCTGTTTTTCGTGTCGGTCACGATCCTGGTCTTACTGTTCAACTGGGCGGCGACGGGCTATATCGAGCAAGAAGCGGACGCGGCGATCGAGGCCGAGATCACCGGACTCGGCGAGCAATTCGTTCAGCGCGGACCCGCCGGTCTGGTGCAGGTCATCAACTCACGCATGCAGGCGAATCCGGACGGTGACGCGATCTACCTGATCACCGATTCGGACGGCAAACCGCTCGTCGGCAACCTCGCCGGGTGGCCCGACTTGCGGCTGCTAGAGGACGACTGGGTCGCGTTTCGCCATCTCGAGGCCGACGGCGAAGCCGTGCAGGTGAGGGCGCGCATGTTTGCACTGCAGGATGACGTGCGGATGCTGATCGGCCGGAAGGTTCGCGCGCTCGATCAGCTGTCGGCGATGGCGGACCGCACGCTGTTCTGGGGCCTCGGCACCACGCTGGCACTGGCGCTGGCCGGCGGGCTGCTGATGAGCGAGAACGTCCTGCGCCGGGTCGGCCAGTTCAACGCGACCAGCCGCCGGATCATGGCCGGCGACCTGGCTCAGCGCATGGAAACGACCGGCAGCGGCGACGAATTCGACGAACTCGCGCGCAATCTCAACAACATGATGGACCGGATCGAGGCGCTGATGGGCAGCATCCAGCACATGTCGGACAACGTCGCGCATGACCTGCGAACGCCCCTGACACGACTGCGCAACCGTCTCGAAAAGCTGCTGAGCGAGGCTGGTGAGCGGCAAGCCGAAGACATCGGCGCTTGCATCGAAGATGCGGACGCGCTGTTGTCGACGTTCGCGTCCCTGCTCAGTATTGCCCGCATCGAGGCGGGCACCTATGATTCGAACCCGGATCTCGTGAACATGAGCCGGGCCGTGCGCGATGCGTACGAGCTGTACACGGCGCTGGCCGAAGAGAAGAACATACGCCTCACGTGCGAGGCCACGCCCGAGATCGAGGTGCGCGGCGACCGCAACCTGCTGTTCCAGGCCATCACGAACCTGCTGGACAATGCGATCAAATACACGCCCGCCGGCGGGCGCGTCGCCATCTCGCTGACCCGGGAGGACGAACGGTCGGTGGCGACGGTGTCCGACACGGGTCCCGGCATTCCGCCCGAGCACCGCGACCAGGTCACACAGCGATTCTTTCGCATCGACGCGAGCCGGTCGGCACCCGGCGCGGGACTGGGGCTGAGCCTGGTACATGCGATCGCGCAACGCCACGGCATACAATTGCAGCTCGAAGACAACCGGCCGGGGCTGCGCGTGCGGCTGGTTTTTCCCTGAGGGAGGGAGATGATCGTCGAACTGGGCGGATTTCCCGAGAACGTCGTCGCCGTCCAGGCGGAAGGGCTGGTGACGGGCGATGACTATGCCCGAACCCTGGTTCCGGCGGTCGAGAGGAAATTCGAGCAGTTCGATTTCGTGCGGCTGCTCTACCAGATCGGGCCGGAGTTCAAGCGCTTCACGACGACCGCACTGTGGGAAGACGCGAAGGTCGGGCTGCATCACCTCGACCGTTTCGAACGCATCGCCGTCGTGACGGACGTCACGTGGATCACGAAGCTGGTCGAGGGCGTCGCCACCTCGATGCCCGGGAACACGCGCTGTTTTCCGATCGCGCAACTCGATGCCGCGACGGACTGGATCATGGAAGCGGGTGCAAAAAAGCCGGGATGAGGAATGCAATATTAATAATGATTGCCGGCGCCGCGCTCGCCGGCTGCGCCGATACCGAGAAGGACTGGGAACTGGCGGCGCGCGACGACTCGCAGGAGACTTACCTGGAATTCCTCGCGAAACATCCCGACTCCGAGGAGGCAGACCTCGCGCGCGAACGCATCGAGCAGCTTAAGGTCATCCGCGCGTGGGAACGCGCCGAGTTCAAGGATACCGAAGACGCCTACGTCGCCTTTGTCGACAAATACCCCGGCAGCGAGTTCATTCCCGAAGCCGAGCGCCGGATCGCCGCGATTCGGCGCGATCGCGACTGGGATCTCGTGGCCGAGGCGCGCACCTCGCAGGCGCTCGCCGGCTTCCTCGCGACCTGGCCCGATGCGCCCCAGCGCGAGGAGGCAGAGGCCATGCTGTCGGAGATACGGCTGGCCGAGCAGGCCGCGCTAGAGGCCGCCACACCGAAAGAGCGACCGGGCGCCTTCCGCCTGCAGCTCGCCGCCTTCCGCACGCCGCAAGCCGCCGAAACCGAACTCCGGCGGCTTGTGGAACTCTTTCCGACCGAGTTGCTCGGCCCGGTCGGGATCGAGACGCCGGCCGACCGCGACAACGACGGCAAGCTGTTCCTGTTGAAGACCGTGCCGATGAGCGGAGACGAAGCGCGCGAGGTCTGCCAGCTACTGCAGCGCCGCAAGCAGCAGTGCATGATCATCAATCGCTGACTGGAAACACGGCATCGAACAGAGTCTCGTGTCCCGCTACTGCACCCAACCGCCGCCGAGCGCCTTGTACAGGTCGACCAGGCCGGTCAGCTGCTGACGCCGGATCGCCGACTCGGCGAGCTCGGCGTTGAACAGCGAGCGCTCGACGTCCAGGACTTCGAGGTAACTCGTGACCCCGCCATCGTAACGCGCGCGTGACAGCGTCGACGCACTGCGCGCGGCTTCGACCTGCGCCTTGCGGGCGAGCGCCTCGGCATGCGCCGTGCGAATCTCGGCCAGCGCGTCCTCGACTTCCTGGAATGCGCGCAACACCGTCTGCTCGTATTGATTCAGCAATTGTTCCGTGCGCGCGCGCTCGACCTCGACACGCCGCGCGTTTTGGCCGGCCGCGAACAGCGGCGCGAACAAGTTGCCGGTGATGTCCCAGATCTTCGAATCGCTGTCGAGAAGGTTGGAAAGATCCGTGCTCGCAAGACCGAGCGTGCCGGTCAGGCTCAGCGACGGCAGACGCAGGGCCTGGGCGACGCCGATGCGCGCGGTCTGCGCGGCCAGCTGCTGCTCGGCCTGACGCACGTCCGGACGTCGCTCCAGCAATTCCGACGGCAGACCGGCCGGCACAACAGGCGCGCGCAGCGGCATGCCGGATCGATCACGCAGGATCGCGCCGGGGTTGCGCCCGAGCAGCACGTTCAGCTGGTTCTCGACCTGGATCACGTCACGCTCGAGCGAATGCATCTCCGCGGCGGCGATGGCTTCCTGGATCTGTGCCTGGTTGACATCGAGCAAGGGCACGATGCCCTTGTCGAAACGTGCCTGAATGATGCCCGTCGATTCCTTGCGTGCCTCGAGCGTGCGCTTCGCAATCCCGTAGCGGTTGTCGAGATCGATCAGCAACAGGTAGGACGCCGCGACGTCGGCGATCAGCGTAATCATGACGGAGCGCCGCGCCTCCTCGGTCGCCAGCAACTCCGCGCGCGCGGCCTGAGTCGCGCGGCGCAGCTTCCCGAACAGGTCGACCTCCCAGGACAGGCTGCCGGCCAACACGTAATTCTCGGTGATGCCGATATTGGCACCCGGGATCAGCTGCCCGATGTTGTCGCCGCGCGTCGCCCCGAACCGGCCGTCAATCTTGGGATACAGGTCGGCCCGGACGAAGCCATATTGTGCTCGCGCCTCTTCGATGCGGGCGACCGCGATCGCCAGGTCATTGTTGTTCTCGAGCGCGAGCTCGATCAGCTCCCGCATTCGCGGATCGTCGTAGATCTCCCACCAATCCAGGTTCGCTATCGAGTCGCCGGATTCGGTCACTTGCTCGTACGCATCTGGCGCCGGGATGTCGGGACGCTCGTAGTCCGGGCCGACCATGCAGCCGGACACGAACAACAGCAGCGATGCGACCAGGGATCTAGCGATCACAGCGCGCCCGTCTCCGTCTCGCTTGCAGCGCCGGCCGACGCCTTGCCGCGCCCGCTGACCTTCTCGACCATGACAAACATCGCGGGCACGACCAGGACGCCGATCACGGTCGAAGCGAGCATGCCCGAGAACACGGTCATGCCCATGACCTTGCGCGCCTCGGCGCCGGCGCCGCTCGCGACGAGCAGCGGCAGCACGCCGAGGATGAACGAGAAGGCGGTCATCAGGATCGGCCGGAAGCGATGCCGCGCTGCCTCGAGCGCCGCGTCGACGGGGCCCATGCCCTCCTCGCTCTTCATCTTCGCGAACTCGACGATCAGGATCGCGTTCTTCGCCGCCATGCCGATCAGCATGACGAGGCCGATTTGCGCGAACACGTTGTTCTGATAACCCGGCAGGAACAAGCCGGCCAACCACAGTCCGAGCATCGCGCCGAACACGGCGAACGGCGTACCGAGAAGCACGCTCAGCGGCAGCGACCAGCTCTCGTACTGCGCGGACAGGATCAGGAACACGAAGACGAGCGCCATCAGGAATACGATTCCACCCGTGCCGGCCGCCGCGCGTTCCTGGAAGCTCATCGCGTTCCACGCATAGGTCATGTCCTGCGGCAGGACCTCGGCAGCGACTTCCTCGAGGGCATCGAGGGCCTGATCGGAGCTATAACCGGCGGCGGGCGCACCGGTCACCTCCGCCGAACGGAACAGGTTGAAGCGGTTCGTGTAGTCCGGGCCCTGCGTTGCCGAGACCGAAACCAGCGTGCTCAGCGGCACCATCTGCCCTTCCTTGCCTCGCACGTAGAAGTAACGCACGTCGGTCGCGTTCGCCCGGTACTCGGGTTCGGCCTGCACGTAGACCTTGTACAGGCGGCCGAAGCGGTTGAAGTCGTTGACGTACGCGCCGCCGAGGAACGACCCGAGCGTCGTGTTGACGTCGGCCGGCGACACGCCGAGCTTGAGTACTTTGCTGCTGTCGATGTCCGCAAAAATCTGCGGCGCGGCGGCCCGGTAGGTCGTAATGGCGCCCCCGATCTCCGCGCGCTGGCTGGCGGCCTGAATGAAGCGCTGCGTCTGCTCGGCGAGATAGACCGGGGTGTTACCGCCGCGATCCTGAAGCATCATGCTGAACCCGGAACCGGTGCCCAGCCCGGGAATCGCCGGTGGCCCGAACGCGAATGCGACGGCCTGCGGCAACTCGAACGCGAGCCGCTGATTGAGCTTTTGCATGATCGCCCTGACGTGCTCGCTCGCGCTGCCGCGCTCGGCCCACGGTTCCAGCGAGACGAAGAAGAAACCCGTGTTCGAAGCCTGCGCGGCGGTCAGCAGGCTGTAACCCGCAGCGGCGGTCACGTTCTCGATACCTTCGATGTCTTCGAGAATCTCCTCGATCCGCGCGACCACGGCGTTCGTCCGCTCCAGCGACGCTGCATCCGGCAGCTGGAGGTTGATCAGGAAATAGCCCTCGTCCTCTTCCGGCACGAAGCCGCCCGGCACGGCGCCGAACAGGCCGATCATCAGCACCGTTACGCCCGCCAGGCTGCCGATGCCGATCGCGAGTCGCTTGGTGAAGAAACTCGCGATGTTCATGTATCCGCCGGTGGCACGATCGAACACCTTGTTAAACCGATCGTAAACCGGCTGGAGAAAACTCTTCTTCTGCTCGGACGGAGGCCGCAGCAACAATGCGCTCAGCGCCGGGCTCAGCGTCAATGCATTGATCGAAGAGATCGCGACGGAAATCGCGATCGTGATCGCGAACTGCTGGTACAGGCGCCCCGTGATTCCGCCCATCGCGGCGACCGGCACGAACACGGCGATCAGCGACAGCGACGTCGCGACGATCGGACCCGAGACCTCCTTCATCGAGGCGATCGTCGCCTCCTTGGGCGGCATGCCCTGCTCCATCTTCGCCGTCACGGCCTCGACGACGACGATCGCGTCGTCGACGACGATGCCGATCGCCAGCACCAGCCCGAGCAGCGACAGCGTGTTGATGGAGAAGCCGAGCAGCGGGAACACCATGAACGTGCCGATCAGCGACACCGGCACCGCGAGACTCGGGATCAGCGTGGCGCGAAAATTCTGCAGGAAGATGAACACCACGAGAATCACCAGCGCTACGGCCTGGTAGAGCGTCGTGATGATCTCGTCGATGCCCTCCTCGATCGCGAGCGTCGTATCGAGCGAGATCGTGTAGTCCAGGCCTTCGGGAAAATCCTTCTTCGCCTCCTCCATCGTGGCCTTGACGGCCGCTGCGACCTCGAGGCCGTTCGCGCCCGGCAGCTGGAAGACCTGCAGGATGGCCGCCGGTCCGCCGTCCAGTCTCGCCGTGACGTTGTAGTGCTGCGTGCCGAGCTCGACCCGCGCGACGTCCTTGACGCGGACCTGCGATCCGTCGGGATTCGAGCGGACGATCACGTCCCCGAATTCCTCGGCGGTGGCAAGACGGCCGCGCGTGCGCACCGTGTAGGTGAACTGCGTGCCCGGTGCCGCCGGCTGCCCGCCGATCTGGCCGGCCGGCGCGATGACGTTCTGCTCCTGGATCGCGCGGGTGATGTCGGGAACCGTCAGCCCGAGCTTGGCGAGCTGGTCCGGTTTTACCCAGACGCGCATCGCGTACTCGGCGGCGCCGAGGACGTCTGCCTGGCCGACCCCGCGAATGCGGGCAACCCGATCGAGGACGTTGATCGTCAGGTAATTGCTCAGGAATTCCTGGTCATACCGGTCGTCGGGCGAATACACCGTCGCGAGCAGCAACGGAAAAGACAGTCGCTTCTTGACCGTAATGCCGAGCCGCTTGACCTCCTCCGGGATACTCGCCTGTGCCTCGGACACGCGGTTCTGCGTCAGCACGTTCGACATGTCGAGGTCCGAGCCGACCTCGAACGACACCGTCAGCCGCATCGAGCCATCGTTTGCATTGACGGACTTCATGTACAGCATGTTCTCGACGCCGTTGACCTTCTGTTCCAGCGGCGTCGCCACCGACTGTTCGACGACCTGGGCATTCGCCCCGGTATAGGTCGCCGAGACCTGTACCTCGGGCGGCGTGATTTCCGGATACTGCGCGATCGGCAGCGCCTGCATCGCTGTGATGCCGACGATGACGATGATGATCGCGATGACCATCGCGACGATCGGCCTGCGGACGAAGAACTCGGCCATCAGGTTTCCTGCAATACGGGCGCGGGCGCGGGTGCGGCTGCCGGTCGCGGATCGACCGTCATGCCAGCACGGACCTTCTGCAGGCCCTCGACAATCACCGACTCACCGCCCTCGAGGCCGCTTTCGATGACGACGTCGAGATCCTTGATCGGCCCGAGCTCTACCTTCCTGATCTCGACCGTCTTGTCATCCCTGACCACGTAGACCTGGAACTTGCCCTGCAACTCGACCAGCGCCTTGCGCGGCACGACGACGACGTCTTCGAGCGTCTGGTAAGGCGCCCGCACGCGCGCGAACTGGCCGGGCAACAACATCGAGTTCGGGTTCGGGAAGGCAGCCTCGACGGTATAAGTACCCGTCTCCGGGTCGATGGCCTGGGAAGCGGCCACCGAGGCGCCCAGGTACGGATGGACAGATCCGTCGGCGAGGATCAACTCGAGATCGTTCGTGACATTGTTGCCATCCTGGTCCACATCCATGCCACGCGTGCGTCGTTCGTCGATACCCGGATTGTTCTTCATGTATGTGCGCGCGAGGATGAGGTACTCACGCTCCGAGATCGAGAACCGCACGCGGATCGGATTGATGTCGGACAACACATTGAGCACGACCGGGTTCGGATCACGCCCGACGAATTCACCGGGCTTCGCCTTCGTCAGGCCGATCAGGCCGCTGATTGGCGCGTAGATCTTTGTGTAGCTGAGGTTGATCTTGGCCAGATCCACGCCTGCCTCGGCGGCCTGCACGCTGGCCCGGGCCGCCGCCTCCTGAGCGACGGCCGCGTCGAGGTCTTGCTCGCTGACCGCCTTCATCTCGGCCAGCGGCCGGATCCGGTTCAGGTCGGCATCGGCTTTCGCCAAGGCGGTCCTGGCGCTTGCCAGCTGGCTCATCGCCTCGACCAGCTTGGCCTCGAATGGTTCGGGATCGATCGTATACAGAAGGTCACCCTTATCGACGAAGCGGCCTTCGCGGAACTCCATCGTCTCCAGAAAGCCCTCGACGCGGGCGCGGATCGGCACATCCTGCGTCCCGAGCGTCGTGCCGACCATCTCCAGAAACAAGGGCACATCGCGCCGCTCGGCGTCGACCACCTCGACCGGGAGCGTCGGCGCCTGGGCGACCTCGTCTTCGCCGCCGCAGCCGCCTAGCGCCGCGAGTACGATAAAGCCACATAAAACAGTGGCTTGACCACGCGGTCGCGGAAGAGATCTGGTCATTAGAAGCAACTCCTTGGTCGGCGCACTGTTCTTCGCTCTGGTCGACGGCCGTCGAACCGATTCGCGCCATCCCGGATGATATCGCAAGGCGAAGCGTGAGCGGGTATCCTGACGGCGCCCCGAAAATTGGAGACTCGGAATGAGCGTATTACGCAGCGTTTCCTTGGCAATCATGGCGGCCGCATGGTCGCTGGCGGCGACGGCCGCAGAAGACCACTCGCAGCATGGCGCACACGGCCACCAGATGACGCCCGGGCAGATGGCCGAGCTCCGGGCGAAGATCCCCCTGTACGACGCGTATAGCGACGAGCAGATCATGGCCGGCATGGCGCGCATGCAGAACCTTTGGGGCTGGATGGGCGACGGCGCCCGCAGCGGGAAGATCGGCATTCTCGGCCTGGCGCACGGCTTCAAGGAACCGGGCAACACGCAGTTCCGCGAGGCCTACGCTGCGGTCAGCTCGGACCACCCGGCGACTTACGCGCTCGGAATGGCAATGATGTCCTCGGACC
>JABAOE010000566.1_pt1 | contig 25970 bp, 41 predicted proteins | sample 7062141 | NCBI WGS metagenome assembly JABAOE01 (sample SAMN14538627, study PRJNA623070) | marine sediment metagenome | biome: marine biome [ENVO:00000428]; feature: marine pelagic biome [ENVO:01000023]; material: deep marine sediment [ENVO:00002113] | place: India: Gulf of Khambhat ... | reverse complement strand
GCTGGGGTTGTTACTAAAATTACGGAGTAAAGGGTTTAAGGTAATTGATATATGAGTCGTGCTTCTAAAATAAGAATAAAATTAAAATCATTCGATCACAGATTGCTTGACCGCTCTTCTGTGGAGATAGTGGATACCGCAAAAAGAACAGGCGCAAGAGTAGCTGGACCTGTTCCTCTGCCCACTCACATTAGCCGTTATTGTGTACTTAGGTCTCCACATGTAGACAAAAACTCAAGGGAGCATTTTGAGGTTAGAACCCACAAAAGGCTTGTTGATATATTAGAGCCTACACAACAAACAATTGATGCACTCATGAAGCTTGATCTGGCTTCAGGGGTCGAGGTCGAAATAAAACTTACGGGATCTTAATAAAAATGATTAACGGATTGATAGGTAAAAAACTTGGAATGACTGAGTTATTCCTTGATGACGGTACAGTGGTTGTCTCAACAGTAATTGAGGCTGGTCCATGTTATGTCATTCAGACAAAAAATGCGGACACTGATGGGTATAATTCCGTTCAGATCGGCTTTGAAGAGGTAAAGCCTCAGAGGGTTAGCAAACCTATGCTCGGACACTTCAAGAAAGCAGGAGTGCCGCCTCTTAGACACGTTGTGGAATTTGATCCCGAAGGAGAGGAATACAATCCTGGAGATGCTATTGATGTAAGCATTTTTAATGAAGGTGATGTGGTTGACGTAGTAGGCAATAGTAAGGGTAAAGGGTTTTCCGGAACAATGAAGAGGCATAATTTCAGCGGACAGCCTGCATCTCACGGTGGTATGGCTCATAGAAGACCGGGCGGTATTGGTCAGGCCTCATATCCCGGGCGAGTATGGAAGGGTATAAAAATGTCGGGTCAGATGGGCAATGAAAGGGTTACAGTGCAGGGACTTAGGGTAGTTAAAGTGGATGCAGAGAAAAATATCGTTTTGGTTAAAGGTTCAATTCCGGGTCCTAACGGAGGAACCGTAATTATTAAGCGTACGACAAAAGGGAGAGTAGAAAGTGCCGCAGCTTGATGTATTTGATTTGAAAAAAAGTAAAGTAGGCAAGGTTAAACTTGATTCCTCAATATTTGAGGCACCGGTAAAAGAGCATCTACTGCATAGTGTTGTCAATTGGCAGCTTGCTAAAAGACGCTCGGGTACCGCTTCTACTAAGCGGCGCGGCGAAGTAAGAGGCGGCGGCTCCAAGCCATGGAGGCAAAAGCACATGGGCAGGGCTCGTCAGGGAAGCATTAGATCGCCTCTCTGGAGAAAAGGTGGAGTTGTTTTTGGTCCTAAGCCAAAAGACTGGTCTTATTCTATAAATAAAAAAACTAAACGAAACGCATTAATAAGCGCGCTTTCCCAAAAATATTCCGACGGTGTTTTGATTGCACTCAACGAATTTAATCTTCCTGAAATAAAAACTAAGCAAGTAGCAGAATTTGTTAAGACATTCGCGCTCAAATCCGCCTTAATTGTAGTAAGCGGTGAAAATGAAAACCTGTTTAAATCTGCTCAAAACATTAAAAATATAAAAGTTATAAACGTAGATGGGCTTAATGTGTATGATGTTCTTAAGTTTGACAACCTCGTTGTAACAGAAGAATCTCTAGCCCGCGCTCAGGAGGTTCTCAAACATTGAAAGATCCAAGACAGATAATTAAACGCCCGCTAGTAACAGAGAAAGCCTCGGATATGAGAGAGATGGACTGGCATGTTTTCTCAGTTGATAAAAGGGCTAACAAAATAGAAATAAAAGATGCAATTGAAAAGATTTTTGGCGTAAAAGTTGCAAAAGTTAGAACACTTATTACAACAGGTAAAAAAGTGAAAAGAATGGGGCGTATTGCCGGAAAAAGGTCCTCTATTAAAAAAGCATACGTGCAGCTTAAAGAAGGGACCATTGAATTATACGAGGGAGTTTAGGTATGGGTATTAAAAAGTTTAAACCGGTAACTCCGGGAACAAGATTTAGGTCTGGGTCCGATTTTGCAGATGTAACAACGGATAAACCCTATAAACCGCTTACTGAGCCTTCAAAGAGAAAAGGGGGCAGAAACTCGCAAGGAAGAATCACTGCTTTCCAGCGTGGGGGCGGACACAAGCGTCTTTATAGGAAGATTGACTATAAGAGAAACAGGTTTGATATACCTGCAAAAGTTGCCTCAATCGAGTATGACCCAAACCGTTCGTCAAGGATAGCTCTGATTAACTATGCTGACGGGCTTAAGAGCTATATCATTGCGCCAGATGGACTAAAAGTCGGAGATACTGTTGTATCGGGCGAGAATGTTGAGATATCTGTAGGTAATGCTCTACCTATTAAGAATATCCCCGTTGGTACCATAATTCACAATATTGAATTAAAGCCAAAGGGCGGCGCAAAGCTCTCAAGAGCTGCCGGCACTTCTGCTCAGATTACTGCTAAAGAAGGCACATATGCGCAGATTAAGCTTAGCTCGGGTGAGATAAGACTCATTCACATAGAGTGCATGGCCACAATAGGAAGGGTTGGAAACACAGAGCATGAGCTGGTTGTACTGGGTAAGGCCGGAAGAAAGCGTCATTTGGGTAAGCGCCCTGTTGTAAGGGGTGTTGCTATGAACCCGGTTGACCACCCACACGGCGGCGGAGAAGGTAAGGCCACTAAGGGTAACCCGCATCCGGTATCCCCTTGGGGCTGGATCACGATTGGTTATAAAACGAGAAATAATAAACGTACTAATAAATATATTGTTAAACGCAGAAGAATTGGTTACGGAATGGATTAAGGAGAACTTATGCCTAGGTCAAGTAAAAAAGAGCCTTATGTAAGTGAGAAATTGCTAAAAAAAGTAGAAGCGGAGAAGGCCCAAGCCAATCCCCGCATTATTAAAACATGGTCTAGGGGCTCAATGGTGACTCCTGATATGATAGGTTTAACATTCGCCGTGCATAACGGGAAAAAATTTATTCCTGTTTATGTAACAGAGCATATGGTTGGACATAAGCTGGGAGAGTTTTCTCCTACGCGTACTTTCCATAGCCATGCAGGCGGCGATAAGAAGTCGAAGATGAGAAGATAGAAAATAATTACAAAGGGTGAATAATGGTTTCTCAAGCTGTAAAAAAATATTATAGAGCATCACCGAAAAAATTATCGGTAGTGTTGGATCTGATAAGAGGAGCGGATGTTGAGGACGCTTTTGCTATCTTTTCTACAGTTAGAAAGCGCTCTGCTCCTGATATTGCAAAACTTCTAAAGTCTGCTGTTGCCAATGCTGCTGAAAAAGGACATTCGGACACTGAGAGCTTATATATAAAAGAAGTTTATTCATCAAAAGGCCCTACGCTTAAAAGAATTAGAGCTAGAGCTCAAGGTAGGGCTACTGCGAGGCATAAAAGAATGAGTCATATAACAATAGTGCTTGAAGAGAGGGGGCTATAAATTGGGTCAGAAAGTATGCCCTATAGGGCTTAGACTTGGAATTACTAAAGGTTGGGATTCTAAATGGTTTGCTGAGAAGAGACGCTACACAGATCTTCTCCATGAAGACCTTCAGATTAGAAAGCTAATAAAAGATGAATTCTATCAAGCTGCTATATCTAAGATAGAGCTTGAAAGAGCAGCGTCTGAGAGGGTCCGCATTATTATTAACTCGGCAAGACCGGGAATGATAATTGGAAGAAAAGGCCAGGAAATTGAATCCCTAAGACGCAAGCTCGCAGATATGACAGGCAAGGACATTTACCTTGATATAAGAGAGGTAAAAAGACCTGAGATTGATGCCCAGCTAGTTGCGGAAAATGCTGCCCTTCAGCTTGAGCGAAGAGTTGCATACAGAAGGGCGATGAAAAGAGTTATTGCCTCAGCGCTCAGATTGGGTGCACTGGGAATAAAAGTGATGGTTTCCGGCAGGTTAGGCGGAGCGGAAATAGCTCGAAAGGAATGGTATAGAGAAGGAAGAGTTCCGCTGACTACACTTAGGGCTGATATAGATTATGGTTTTGCTGAGGCAAAGACAACATATGGAATTATAGGAATTAAAGTATGGATATTTAAAGGCGAAGTGCTCGAGAAAAAAAGCAAACAAACGATGTAATGGTGAATAGAGATGTTACAACCTTCAAGAACTAAATATAGAAAGGTATTTAAAGGCAGAATCAGAGGAAAGGCTACAAAGGGAGCCTCTATGGCCTTTGGAGAATACGGGCTTCAGTCGCTTGAGTGCGGCAAGCTAACCTCCAGGCAGATAGAAGCTGCACGTGTTGCTATTACCCGTCACGTAAAACGTGGAGCTAAACTTTGGATTAGAGTGTTTCCACACAAAGCGATAACTAAAAAGCCTGCTGAGACCAGAATGGGTAAAGGTAAGGGAGATGTTGACAGCTATGTAGCACCCCTTAAAAGAGGAACGATGATCTACGAGATTGCAGGGCTTACAGAAGAATTAGCAAAAGAAGCCTTTAGACTGGCATCTCATAAGCTCCCTGTTAAAACGAGAATGGTTAGAAGGAGCCAGGGGGATCTATTAGGATGAAAGCACAGGACATTAGAGAATTAACTGAAGACGAACTAAATAAACAAGAATCTGAACTCAAGCAGGAGATCTTTAACCTTAGAATTCAGATAGCGACTCAGCAGACAACCAATGTTGCTAGGATAAGAAATCTAAAGAAGGATCTTGCGAGAGTGCTCACGATTAAAAAGGAAAAGGGACTTAATTAAGGAGTAGCTAAGAGTATGGCTAGAGGAAAATTTCAATCTAGAGTAGGCACTGTAATCAGCGACAAGATGGATAAAACCGTTATTGTTGATGTGATACAGATTAAGAAGCATAAAAGATATAAGAAATCTATTAAAAGAAATACTAAATTTATCGCTCATGATGAAAGTGGCCAGTGTAAAGTAGGTGATAAAGTTCTAATCCTTGAAGGAAGGCCATATAGCAAGACCAAGAGATGGAAAGTGAGCAAGATTCTGGAATCTAGTAGTGCTATAGAGGCTGAATTGCAGAGTATTGAGAATAGCGAAGGAGAGTTGCAGTGATACAATCAACGACTTATTTAGATTCAGCCGACAACACCGGGGCTAAGCGTCTGTTTTGCATAAAAGTGCTGGGAGGATCCGGCAGAAAATATGCAAGGCTCGGCGATGTTGTAGTAGTTTCAGTCAAAGAAGCGATTCCAAATGCAAAAGTGGATAAAGGCTCTGTGCATCAGGCTGTTATTGTACGTACGAAAAAAGAGCAGAGAAGAGGCGACGGCTCATATGTTAGGTTTGATAACAACGCTGCAGTGCTTATTAATAAAGAGAATGAGCCAATGGGAACCCGTGTGTTTGGTCCTATAGCAAGAGAGTTAAGGGTAAAGGGTTTTATGAAAATAATTTCACTTGCGCCGGAGGTTGTATAGAAGTGGGTGCTCAAACTAGCAGTTCTGACAATAGAAAAAAGATGAATGTAAAAAAAGGTGATACTGTTTACGTCGTATCCGGCAAGGAAAAAGGGAAGACCGGCAAAGTGCTCAGAGTGATCAGGTCTAAGGATCAGGCGTTGGTTGAAAAGCTCAATATAGTAAAGCGCCATCAGAAACCTACTCAGGCTAATCCCACTGGAGGTATTGTTGAGAAAGAAGCTCCAATACATATCTCGAATTTGATGATTTTTGACGACAAGGAGAAAAAGCCCACGAGAATAGGACGCAAGACTCTAAGCACTGGAGAACGAGTCAGGTTTAGCAAGGTAAGCGGTGAGGAGATTAAGTAGAAATGGCACCCAGACTAAAAGAATTATATAAAGAAAGTATAGCACCTGCATTGAAGGAAAAGTTCTCTTATGCAAATTCTATGGAGATACCCAAGGTTGAAAAAGTTGTCATAAACATGGGTCTTGGAAGATTGAGCGACGCCGGTAAAGACAACAAGGTTATAGATGAGGCAGTAGAAGAGTTAACAAAGATCACAGGGCAAAAGCCTGTAATTAGAAACGCCAAGAATTCTATTGCTGGATTTAAATTAAGAGAAGGTGTTCCGATTGGGTGCTCAGTTACCCTGCGTTCGTCTATGATGTATGAGTTTTTAGACAGATTAATTAATTTGGCTCTTCCTCAGGTAAGAGATTTCAGAGGGGTGTCGCAGAAAGCATTTGACGGCCGTGGAAACTACACGCTTGGTCTTAGGGATCAGGTGATATTTCCCGAAATAGATTATAGCAAGGTTCAAACCATGAAAGGAATGAACGTTACGATAGTAACTACTGCAAAAACAGATGAGGAAGCCAAAGGCCTGCTTGAGGAATTTGGCATGCCTTTTATAAAAAATTAGGAGAAATATTTTATGACTCGTAAAGCACTGGTTGTAAAATCACAAAGAGAGCCGAAATTTAAGGTAAGAAAAGGAAACAGATGCAAACTATGCGGACGCCCAAGGGGTTATATGCGCAAGTTCGATATGTGCAGGCTTTGTTTCAGGGATCTTGCCAGTTTTGGCAGAATACCGGGTGTAAGGAAGTCTAGTTGGTAAGCATTTAATAAATAAGAGGCAATTATATGACAGATCCAATAGCAGATATGTTATCAAGAATTAGAAATGCATTAATAGCCGGGCATAAAACTGTTTCTATTCCTTCGTCTCAGTTTAAAAATGAGCTTGCAAGGATTCTGAAAGAACAGGGCTATATATCTGATTACAAAATTGCACAGGATGCCGGCAGAAACGTCATTAAGATTGATGTTGCATATACATCAAATAAAGAAAGTGTAATTAAGGAAATTAAAAGGATAAGCAAGCCGAGTAGAAGAGTTTATGTTAATAAGACCGAAATCCCTAGAATAAAAGGAGGGTTAGGCATATGTGTGCTTTCCACATCCAAAGGGATTATGACAGGGTCTGAAGCCCGGAGCCAAGGCTTGGGCGGCGAGCTTATTTGTTCAATATTATAAGGATATTAGAATGTCACGAATTGGTAGAAAACCGATACCCGTACCAGACGGGGTAAAAATTAATTTTAATAACGGCCTTGTGGTTGTAGAAGGCGGCAAAGGGAAACTGTCTTGGGACATACCCGAGGGGATAAATGCGAAGGTTGAGGAAGATAACATTCTCGTTGAGAGAGATAGTGATGAGAAAAAGCTAAAAGCCTTGCATGGGCTTACGCGGTCATTGCTGTCCAACATGGTTACCGGGGTGAGTTCTGGTTTTAGCATTACGCTGGAGATAGCCGGAGTCGGCTACAGGGTTGAAGCAAAGGGTAAGGGGCTCGTATTTAACGTGGGCTATTCAAACCCCGTTGAGTATACCTTGCCAGAGGGGATCTCCTCTAAGATAGAGGAGAGGGGAACCCGTTTGATACTTGAGGGAATTGACAAGCAGCTACTTGGTGAGACTGCTGCTAGAATTAGAAAGCTAAGACCGCCCGATGCATATAAAGGGAAGGGTATTAGGTACTCCGATGAACAACTAAGATTGAAACCTGGAAAGGCAGGTGCTAAATAATAATGAAAGTATCAAGCAGAAAAAGCAGAAAAAACTTAAGGCATAAAAGAGTAAGAAAGCTGTTGAGCGGAAGTGCAGACAGACCCAGGCTCTCTGTGTTTAAATCTTCTAAACATATTTATGCTCAGATTATAGATGATGTGGAAAAGAGCACATTGGCTGCAGCATCTTCTCTTACTCCTAAGGTGATTGGGACTTTAGAAAAAGACAGCAAAGGCAAAATCGATACTGCCACTGCTGTGGGTAAACACCTGGGAGAACTTGCTATTGCCAAGGGTATAAAAAAAGTGTCTTTTGACCGTGGGGGATATCCTTTTCACGGCAGAGTAAAGGCTCTTGCTGATGCAGCAAGAGAAGCGGGGCTAGAATTTTAAAGAAATGGTATAAGTTCAATTAGGAGGCATCTTTGCAGAAAGAAAAAATTGATCCAAACGATTTTGAGCTCAAGGAAAAGGTCGTAGACATCAGGCGTGTTGCCAAAGTAACTAAGGGTGGAAAGAGATTTCACTTCACTGCTCTTGCCGTAGTTGGTAATGAAGATGGTGTTATAGGCGTAGCCTTGGGTAAATCAAACGAAGTGCCGGATGCAATTAGAAAGGCCATGGATAAGGCTAAGAAGAATCTTGTCAGAGTTCCCAGGCAAGGAAGCACTATCCCGCACGAAGTGATTGGCGAGCACGTATCAAGCAGTGTTATGTTAAAGCCGGCTGCTCCTGGTACAGGAGTTATTGCTGGAGGTGCTGTGAGAGCTGTTGTGGAACTTTCCGGTATTCATGATGTGCTCTCTAAAGTAGTAGGTTCTACGAATCCGCTAAATGTTGTTATGGCCGCAATCAATGGTCTGTTGATGCTGAGAATGCCGGAAGAAGTAGCCGAGGTAAGAGGGAAGGAGCTTCATGAATTAGATCTTCCCAGGTCTTATTTCAATTAGAAGTTGCAGATTTCTTGAAATTGAGAAAGTTAGGTTCATTAAAGGATTGGAATTTTAATTAAGAAGGATCAATATTATGCTTAATAGATTATCTCCTCACCCCGGTTCTAAAAAGAACAGAAAAAGAGTCGGACGAGGAACAGGAAGCACCGGAAAGACAAGCGGAAAGGGCCATAAGGGTCAGAATTCTCGCTCTGGCGGGGGTGTATCTCGCTGGTTTGAGGGTGGACAGACCGCTCTTAAGCTCAGATCACCTAAGCGCGGATTTACAAGCCGTAACAAACTTGTATTTGATCTCGTGCAGGTTAGGGATTTGGCTAAGTTTAAAGAAGGCGAGACTGTTACCCCTGAAGAATTAATAAAAGCGGGGCTTGCAAGCGGCAAGAAGCCTATAAAGATTCTTGCTGGCGGAGATATGCCGCATGCTCTTACTGTTAGAGCTGATGCTTTCAGTAAAGGTGCTATACAAAAAATTGAAGATAAAGGTGGGAAGGCAGACACCATATGAATAGAAATGTAGGTTCTATTCCCAGAATACCTGAGCTAAACAAGCGGCTTTTATTTACTGCGCTTATGCTTATTGTATACAGACTTGGTGTTTTTGTTCCCATTCCTGGTATTGACCCCGAGCAGATAGTAAAGCTCTTTGAGCAGACTGCGAGCGGGACGATCTTTGACATTTTAAATATGTTCTCCGGAGGTGCGCTTGAGCGTGCATCTGTTTTTGCATTGGGTGTAATGCCTTTTATTACATCATCGATTATTATGTCGCTGCTGGTAAAGGCATTTCCTACGCTTGAAGCCATGCAAAAAGAGGGAGAGGCCGGAAGAAGAAAAATCAATCAGTACTCACGTTACGGAACTGTTCTAATCTGCGTAGTACAGGGGCTTATGCTGGCTGTTACGCTTGAAGGCGGGCTAGGTTCAGGAGCTACAGTTGTTCAAAATCCCGGGTGGGCATTTAAGATAATGACTGTACTTACTCTTACCGCCGGATCACTTTTTGTTATGTGGATAGGAGAGCAGATTACGGAGCGAGGGATTGGTAACGGTATATCCCTTATAATCATGGCATCGATTATTGTAGGCTTGCCCGGAGCATTCTGGGATATATTCAGGCTTGTCAACACTGGTGAGCTGACAGTGTTTGGCGTAGCTCTAATATTTATCCTGCTTCTAGCGATTATAGCCTTTATAGTTTTTGTTGAGAGATCGTACAGGAAAATACCGGTCCAATACCCTAGACGCGTAGTTGGAAGAAAAGTCTACGGGGGGCAGTCATCACACTTGCCTCTTAAAACCAACACAGCTGGTGTAATACCGCCGATTTTTGCATCTTCGCTTCTAATTTTCCCAGCTACGATTCTTACATTTATTAACGTTCCGTTTTTAAGGGATCTCTCCGACATACTATTTCAAAATGCATTTGTTTATAATGCAATTTTCGCAGCATTAATCATATTTTTTGCTTATTTCTATACTGCTGTAATCTATAATCCAGATGATCTTGCGGATAATTTGAGAAAAAACGGCGGGTTTGTTCCCGGAATCAGGCCAGGCAAGAAAACTGCTGAATATATTGATAAGATACTAGGAAGGATTACATTTATAGGAGCGATATATGTTGCTTTTGTTTGTGTAATACCGGCATTTTTGGAACGAGAGCCTTTTAATTTGCCGTTTTACTTTGGGGGCACATCGCTGCTGATTGTAGTTGGAGTAACTCTGGACTTTGTACAGCAGATAGAATCATTCCTTATTACTCATAGTTACGAAGGGTTTGTGAAGAAGAAAGGAATGAAGGGGCCGACTAGATATAACGTATAACGAGGTTGTAAAATAAATGAGATTAATATTGTTCGGACCACCTGGGGCCGGTAAAGGGACTCAGGCAAATAAGATTTCTGAGAATTACGTTGCTGCTCATATATCCACGGGCGATATGCTGAGGTCCGCAGTTAAAAATGGAACTGAACTAGGTACTCTGGCCAAGTCTTTTATGGATAAAGGGGAGCTTGTTCCTGACGATGTCATTATTGGCATCATAAAAGACAGGATCAAAGAAGGGGATGCAAAGCAGGGTTTTATGCTCGATGGGTTTCCCAGAACCATAGCGCAGGCTGAAGCCTTAAACGGTATGCTAGAGGAAGAGAGTGAATCAATAGACACTGTGGTTTCTATTGAGGTTAACGATGAGGAAATAATTAGCCGCATATTGGAAAGGGCTAAAATTGAAGGAAGAGAGGACGATACGGAGGATGTTGTGAGAAACCGTCTTAATGTCTATCGCAACCAGACCGAGCCTTTGAAGGATTTTTATAAAACTGAAGGAATTTTAGCAGAGGTTGACGGCATGGGAACGATTGACGAGGTTTTTGATAGAATAAAGGAAGTGCTTAACAAAGTAGAGCAATGATTCATTTAAAGAGTAAGGAAGAAATTAACAAGATGCGCTCTGCGGCTCAGATAGTAGTCGAAGCGCTTAATACGCTTAAAGACATGGCTGAGCCTGGGGTATCAACATGGGATATGGATAAGGCTGCTGAGGAAGTGGCAGTTAAAAGAGGTGCAAAACCTGCATTTAAGGGTTACTCTGATTATCCAGGGTCCGTATGTTTTGCAATAAACAGTGAAGTTGTCCATGGTATCCCTTCGAAGCAGAAGATACTTAAGGAAGGAGATATCGTAGGCATTGATTTTGGAGTAATTCTGGATGGTTTTTATGGTGATTCTGCAATTACGGTTCCTGTAGGTGAGGTATCATCCTTGGCACAGAAACTACTTAAAGTAACTGAAGAATCTCTAATAAAAGGTATTCAGGAGGCATCGCCGGATAACGGACTTTATGATATTTCTAAGGCTATTCAGTCATATGTTGAGGGGCAGGGATTTTCAATAGTGAGGTCTTTTGTAGGCCACGGAATTGGAAAAAGCTTGCATGAAGACCCGCAAGTGCCCAATTTTGTTCCTCCCAACGGTAATGGAAATAAAGGAATTAAGTTAAAACCCGGAATGGTGATTGCTATTGAGCCGATGGTTAATGTTGGAAAGCCGGATATTAAAATTTTAAGCGACGGATGGACAGCGGTGACTGCCGACGGTACACTTTCTGCTCATTTTGAACATACTGTAGCTGTGACAGAAAATGGGCCTGTAATATTAACTCAGTAATTATAGGGGAGATATGGCGAAAGAAGAAAGAATAGAATTTGAAGGTACTGTGATTGAGGCGCTTCCAAACGCCATGTTTAGAGTAGAAGTTGACGGAGGACAGGGGCATGAGGTATTAGCATATGTGTCCGGTAAAATGAGAACGAGGTTTATTAGAATCCTCCCCGGTGATAAGGTAAAGCTTGAGCTTTCACCTTATGATTTATCAAAAGGGAGAATAACTTATAGGTTGAAGAAATAAGTTTTGCGAGGAAAAACTGGTGAAAGTAAGAGCTTCGGTAAAGAAAATTTGTGATAAGTGCAGAATAATTAAGAGAAAAGGAGTAGTAAGAGTAATCTGCACTAATAAGAGACATAAACAAAAGCAAGGATAGAAGGAGAGAGATATGCCTAGAATTGCGGGTGTTGATATCCCACTTGAGAAAAGAATAGTTGTTGGACTTACATATATTTATGGAGTGGGGAAAGTTATATCTAAAGACATACTTAAAGAAGCTAATATTGATGAGAGTACAAAATCGAAAGATCTTACTGACCAAGAAGTTGCTGCTATAAGAGAAATATTAGAGAGCAAGTACACCGTTGAGGGAGAACTTAGAAAAGAGGTTCAAGGCAATATAAGACGTCTGGTGGAAATAGGATGCTACAGGGGTATTAGACACAGAACTGGTCTTCCTACCAGAGGTCAGAAGACGAAATCAAATGCCAGAACCCGTAAAGGGCCGCGTGGTACAGCGATAGCTAAGAAAAAGAAGGTCGGCAAATAATTTTTTGGAGATAGGCAATGGCTACGAAGAAAAGTAGTAAAAAGAAAACCAAGAAATACGTAGAGCAGGGAATCATTAATATTCAGGCTACATTTAATAATACTATTATTACCATAAGCGATACCAGCGGAAATGTTGTAGCATGGTCGAGCGGTGGGATGAAAGGTTTTAAAGGAACCCGTAAAGGTACACCGTTTGCGGCTCAGATTGCGGCTGAAGATGCTGCTAAAAAGGCAGCTGGATATGGAATGAAGAATGTTTCTGTTTATGTGAAAGGACCAGGTCCTGGAAGAGAGCCGGCAATAAGATCCATTCAGGCATCGGGTCTGAAAATTACCTTTATAAGAGATGTAACTCCAATTCCCCACAATGGTTGCAGACCACCGGGAAGAAGGAGAGTGTAGATTTGTATGATATGAATCTGCCAAGTGCAGATTTAAGGAGGTTTTTTTAGAATATGGGAAGATATACCGGGCCAACAGATAGAATTTCCAGGAGAGAGGGAGTAAACCTTTTCCTTAAAGGGGAGAGGAGCTATAACGGGAAAACTGCTATAGAGAAAAGACCTGACCAAGTTCCTGGTGAGCATGGGAAGTTCCGCAGCAAATTCTCGGAATTTGGAGTGAGGTTAAGAGAAAAGCAGAAAGTAAAAAGAATGTACGGTTTAAGGGAAAAGCAGTTTAAAAAATATTTTATCAAATCCTCTCATATAAAAGGCGTTACAGGTTTCATACTATTATCTCTATTAGAAAGAAGGCTAGATAATGTGGTTTATCGTCTATGTTTTGGCAGCTCCAGAAATGATGCAAGACAGTTGGTAAGTCACAAGCACATATTAGTAAATGGCTCGGTCGTAAATGTACCTTCTTATATGGTGAAGGAAGGCGATACTATTGAAATCAGAGAAAAGAGCAAAAAGCTGCAGAGGATTCACGAAGCGCTTGAGTTCAGATCTAGAAGAGGAATTCCTGAATGGCTAAGTCTGGATGAGGAAAAATATGTGGGTACTGTAACAAGGCTACCTGAAAGAGATGACGTAACATTTCCAATTGACGAGCAGCTAATTGTTGAGTTTTATTCAAGAGTATAAAAACAATATTTAATACAAGGATAAGAGCAAACTATGCGAAGAGATACAAAATGGAGGAGGATAAGGTGAAGGACTTTCAAAAAAATTGGATAGATCTTATTAAACCTAAAAGGATTGAGAAGGAAGAAAAAAGCGCTACTCCATTTTATGCAAAATTTATTTGTGAGCCTCTAGAGCGCGGATATGGAGTTACCTTAGGTAATGCGCTTAGAAGGGTTCTTTTATCTTCTATTCAAGGACCTGCAATAACCTCCATTAAGATAGATGGTGTTTTACATGAGTTTTCTTCTCTGCCGGGTGTAAAAGAGGATGTAACAGAGATTATTCTGAATTTAAAGGGTATTGAGTTAAAAATGCATTCCTATGAGTCACAGGTTATTACAGTCAGCGCAAGCGGAGAATGCAATATCACTGCTGGAGATATAATTCTCAACCAGAATGTTGAAATATTAAACCCTGATCATCATATAGCTACTCTTGCAGAGGCAGCTAAGCTTGAGATGGAAATGACTGTGGAGATGGGACGAGGCTACGAAGCTGTAGAGAAAAGGGGTGAGCTCCAGACTACAATTGGCCTGATACCTATAGACGCATTATTCTCACCGGTAAGAAAAGTTAACTATGCTGTTACTAATTCAAGGGTTGGAAGACGTACAGACTTCCAGAGGCTTACACTCGAGATATGGACCAACGGCACAATCTTGCCCGAGGATGCACTTGCTTATGCAGCTAAGATTGTAAAGAATCAGCTTACGATATTTATTAATTTTGACGAGTCTGAAATTGATGAAGTTCCGGAAACTGAAGAACAACAGGAAATAAAAGGAACAGAGGAAATACTTTTTAACACAATTGAGGAGATGGACCTATCAGCAAGGTCTCTCAATTGTTTAAGGAAAGCAGGAATAGAGTATGCCGGTGATCTAATACAAAGAACAGAAGACGACCTTCTCAACTTGGAGAATTTCGGTAAGAGATCTCTATTCGAGATTAGAGAAAGGCTTGAGGAGATGGGACTTAGCCTCGGGCTTGCTATTGATCAAGAAGTTTTTGATGCTGAGAAAGAAAAGCGTGGTGAGAGGGTAGCTTCTCAATAACTGTCTGTGTGTAGATTGGAGATTAAAAAATGAGACATAAAAGAGTAGGGCGGAAACTGGGAGTAACAACAAAGCATAGAAAGTCTATGCTCAGGAACATGGTTACCGATCTGTTTCGTAACGACAGCCTTAGAACAACTGACACTAGAGCCAAAGAGATTAGAAGAGTAGCAGAGAAAATTATTACACTCGCAAAACAAGGAACGCTGCACAAGCGAAGACAGGCAGCAGCCTACGTGAGAGATAAAGATGTTCTAAAAAGGCTCTTTGATGAACTTGCGGAAAGGTTTAAAGATCGTCCGGGCGGTTATACGAGAATAACCAAGCTCGGATTTAGGAAGGGCGACAATACACCTATTTCAATTATTGAGCTTGTAGAAGAAGAGTTTAAACCTAAGAAGAAAAAGAAAAAGGCTGCTCCAAAGAAAAAGACTACTCCTAAAGCCAAAGATGATTCTGCTAAGACCAAGAGTTCCAAAAAAGAGTCTGCTGAGGAGCTTGGATTAATAGAGGAAGAGGATAAAAAGGCCAAAGAGGCTGCTGCTGAGACGGTAGCTTCAGAAGTGCCTGAAGAGGCTACAGAAGAGCCTGAGGCAAAGGTTGACCAAGCGCCTGAGACTGAGGTCAAAGAAGAATCGGCAGAGGACACTAAAGCGGAGGCAAAGGATGAGGCTCCGGCAGCCGAGGGAGAAACTCCTGAAGTAGTTGAAGAGCCGGTGGCTGAGGCCGAGGCACCTGCAGAAGCTGAACCCGAAGAAGCACCTGCTGAAGTAGAGGAACCATCTGCTGAATCACAAGAAGCAGAAGTTGCTGAGCAAGAAGCTCCTGAGGCCAAAGAAGCTGAGGCAGAGGAAAAGCCTGCATCAGAGCCTGAAGATGCCCCCGAAGCAAGTGCTGATGAAGCCCCAGCAGATGAGCCTGAGGCAGAAATAGAGGCCAAGGCTGAGGCTGAGCAGTCATCGGAGGAAGAATCCGGGGCGGAAGACGAAGAAGAAAAAGAATCAGAAAAAAAAGAAGAAGAGTAAATTTGTAACAATAAAAGGATTTTACTATATCTGTAGATTGAACTTGCTTATCAACGGGCGGCCACTTTGGCCGCCTTTGTTTTTTTATGGGATATAGCTAAAGTGAAACCAGTTGGAATAATTTTAGATGGAAACAATATCTCGGATCTTGTCTCTTTAGCAAGGCGGGCCGAAGAAGCACAATTCGATTCTGTATGGGCAACCGAACTATACAGAACTTCTTTTCAGCAGCTTTCTGCTGTAGCAAACTCTACTCAAGATATAAAACTCGGAACAGCAGTAGCTCTGGCTTTTGTAAGAAGCCCTTTAATAACTGCTCTAACGTCACTAGATGTTGATGAAATATCAGATGGCCGCTTAATACTTGGACTGGGTACAGGTGCAAAGCGTACAAATGAGATGTGGCATGGGATTGAACATGGGAAACCTGTCACAAAAATCAAAGAGTGCATTGAATTAATTAGACTCTTCAGCTCAGGTGTTCATACAGGCGACACGATTTCTTATGAAGGTGAGTACTATAATATATCCACAAAAGGCTATCACAGGGCTTTTAGTCCGGTGAGAGAGGACATCCCTATCTATTTAGCGGGAGTAGGAAGCAATATGATTCGCGCATCTGCAGAGGTGGCTGATGGATATCTTGGTCATGTCGTATGCTCTATGGGATATATCAAAGAAGTAGTCAGCAAGAACATAGCTTCCGGATTAAAAATTTCAAATCGCTCTAAAGAGGATTTTAGGACATGCTCCATACTAACATGCGCTATATCCGATGATAAAAAGAAGGCGCTTGAGGCTGCAAGGGCCACAATTGCTTTCTACGCTACGGTAAGAACCTACGAGCCTCCTTTTAAGCTCCACGGATTTATAGAGGAAACTCAAAAAGTAAGGGATGCATTCTTTAGACGGGATATTAAGGAAATGATAGCGTGTGTAACTGATGATATGGTAAACACATTTGCCGTAGTAGGTACACCGTCTGAATGCAGAAAAAGGGTTGATGAGTATAGAGAATACGTTGATCTCCCGATACTGAGTGCCCCGCATTATTATCTTGATTTTGAAGAAGTTAAGCAGTATCAGGATGCTATTTTAGATACATTTGCAATGGGATAAAGTGGATGTATTCCCTAAATAATTCTCTGTGCTATTCTTAGTTCTATATTATGTCAAAAAATGTACTAATTTCAGGAGCTGCGGGGTTTATAGGCACGCATTTAACCGAGCTGCTTGTAGAAAAAGGCTATAGTGTAAAAATACTCACGAGATCATCCACGGTTTCAAAAGAAAATGTGATTAGCTGGAACCCAAGCGAGGGCGAATTGGATGTCGGAGCGCTTGAAGGTCTTGATGCAGTGATTCATCTTGCCGGTGAAAATATAGCCGGCAGATGGACCCAGGAGAAAAAAGCTAATATAGAGCATAGCAGAGTGGATGGGACTAGGCTTTTATCAGAGTCACTCGCAATGCTCGATAAAAAGCCTGAGGTTTTTATTTCCGCCTCAGCAATCGGGATTTACGGTGACAGGGGGAATGAAATTTTAACAGAGGCAAGCACACCCGGCACAGGGTTTCTTGCGGACGTAGGTGTTAAGTGGGAAGATGCTACTAATCCTGCAAAACAGGCCGGAATTAGGGTATGTAATATTCGTATCGGCCTTGTTTTGGGAGCGGACGGGGGAGCGCTTGAAAAAATGGTTATCCCGTTCAAATTAGGATTGGGCGGAAAAATTGGAGATGGGCAGCAGTACTGGAGCTGGATAGCTGTCGATGATGTTGTACAGATAATTTATTATCTCATTGAAAGCCCGAACTTGGAGGGGCCGGTGAATTTAGTTGCTCCGGGTGCGGTTACCAATGAAGAGTTCACCTCAGCTCTTGGCAGAGCGCTAAATCGTCCTACTATAATTCCGCTTCCAAGTTTTGTTGCAAAGGGGCTATTAGGAGAGATGGCAGATGAGACAATGCTTTCAAGTACTCGTGTGCTGCCCCAGAAATTAATAGATGCCGGGTATAAATTTAAATACACGGATTTAAAAGATACGCTAAGTGATATACTGAGTAAGAATATATGACCAAATCAGAACATACATTTAACAAACAGTTTGGACTATCTGAGCTGAATGAGAAAGACGTCAGCCCTGACCCGTTTAAGCAGTTTGGAATTTGGTATAGTGAAGCCCTAAATGCTGATCTAATTCACCCAAATGCTTTTACCTTAGCTACTTCGACAAAAGAGGGCAAATCCTCAGCGCGTGTGCTGCTTCTAAAAGATTTTGATGAGAAGGGATTTGTTTTTTATACCAACTCAGAGAGCAGAAAAGGTCGTGATCTTTCCCTCAACCCAATTGCCTCAATATGTTTTTGGTGGGGCAAGCTGGAGAGGCAGATAAGAATCGAGGGAGAAATTGAGAATGTGTCTTCGGATGAGGCTGATGAATATTTTGCAAGCCGTCCCAAAGGTAGCCAGATCGGAGCATGGGCATCGGATCAAAGCAGTGTAATTGATAATAGGGAAACACTGGATCACAGGTTTGAAGAGTTTGAGAAAAAGTTTAATCACGGGCCGGTACCAAGGCCGCCTCATTGGAACGGATACAGACTTGTTCCCAGTGTAATAGAGTTCTGGCAGGGCAGGGACAACAGGCTTCACGACAGACTCCGCTATACTTTACAAGCTGAGAAAAATTGGGTTATAGAGCGTTTAGCACCATAACTAATTGACATTGTTCATTTTTTTATGCCGGTATATATAATTACAGTTCCTATAGTTAGCTCGGTGGATTGTTCTGAAATAAATTGAGCTTCCCTCATCATCTCTAAAAACTCCTCCCTTTGTGGAAATTGAGAAGTTGAGTCTGAGAGATATTTATACTCTTTTCGATTACCAAAAAATGCGCTTACAAAGGGAAGAAATTTTTTGAAATAAAATAGGTAAATAGGTGCAAATATCCTATTATTTGGAATTGCAAACTCCAAAATTGCTACCCTGCCTCCGGGCCTAAGAACTCTATTCATCTCCGTGAGCGACTGAAGCGGGTCAATAGTATTTCTGATTCCGAATGCTATGGTAATTGCATCAAATACACCATTGTGAAAAGGGAGATGCTCGGCGTATCCCTGCAAAAGGTCGATTCTTAGAGATGCACACTTTTTCTGAGCCAGTCTAAGCATCTCCCGGCTAGGATCAAGCCCGATCACGTGAGAGCCTTGAAGGCTCCTTACAGTTTCAATAGCGACTTCTCCGGTACCGGTAGCAATATCTAATATGAGATTAGACCCCATAATTGATTTAGAGAGCTTCTTTCTCCAAATCTTATCCATTCCGAAGCTGAAAAAAGTATTCAGAGCGTCGTAGTGCTTAGCAATCTTGTTAAATAAAGAGGTGGTTTCGGGCATTTCTACCTTTATGTCCTAAATTTCTCCAGATCTCCTGACAGCGCTTCCATTATGCGTATTATATGGGTTGATTTGTTGAGTACATAGAAATGAATGCCTGGTACTCCTTTTGAGATAAGCTCCTTAGACTGCTCAATACATTGCTCAATTCCTATATCCCGGGCTTTCGCATCGTCATCAGATGCAGCATCCAGCTTGTCTCTCAGATCGTCAGGAATGGTTGTTCCGCACATGGAGGTGATTCTCTTTATTTGCTTAGCTGAAAGTATCGGCATGATTCCCGGAACAACTGGTACTGTAATCCCTATCTCTCTTACACGTTCGACAAAATCAAAATAGAAATCGTTATTAAAAAAAAGCTGTGTAATGATTATATCTGCTCCCGCATCTACTTTTCTCTTGAGGTTTTCTAAATCTACTGCTATTTCAGGTGCCTCAATATGCTTCTCTGGATATCCCGCAACTGCAATTCCAAAATGGTTTGGGATTCCATTGCGAGCTTCAAATTTTCTTATATGCTCAACCAGCTCATTGCCGTGGGCAAACCCGTCTTCAAGGGCTATAAAATTTCTCTCTCCTTGAGGCGGATCGCCCCTTAGGGCAACTATATTTCTCACACCAGCGTCATATATTTTCTGAAGCATCAGCTCCAGCTCTTTCTTGGTTGCTCCTACGCATGTGAGGTGGCAGGCAGATTCTATCCCAAAATGGTTCTTTATAAGCGACGCAATTTCCAGAGTTCTTTCTCTGGTAGAGCCCATAGCACCATAGGTAACCGTGATAAAATCCGGTGCAAGGGTAGCCAGTAGGGATAGCTCAAATTGTAAGTTGTCGAACCCCTTTTGCGTCTTAGGTGGAAATATTTCAAATGAGATTAGCGGTCTCTTGTCTTTGTAGTCTGAATAGTCGGAAAAAAGCATAAAATCTCCTTTGTATAATTTTTAAACTCTGTAAATTCTTTCACTTCAATGGAGCTTTGTCAAATATTAGGCATGTCAGTATAATACACGTTCATGGAGAAATATCGTGCAATATGAGTATAGCAAATACACAATAATTGTGATTCCAGTTCTAATAGCTGCTCTCTTTTTCATCTCTTGTACCGAGACTAAGGAGATTGGCAGTCAGTTGGCTGAGGATGTACCTAATCCAGTTAGTGATTTTACTGAAAAGGATAACTATAAACTAGGGCTCAGGTGGTATCAGCAGGGCCAGTATAACATAGCCAAAAAGATGTGGCTTCCTATGGCAAGAAACGGTGATTGTGACGCGGAATATGCAATCGGGCTTCTATATTTTGATGGTTTAGGAGTCAGAAGGAACCGTGAAGAAGCGCTTACATGGTGGGGCAGGGCAGCGGGGCAGGCACAGCCTCAGGCGCTAAATAGTCTAGGAGTTGTATATTCCCATCGGAGTGTTCCATATACCAGGCTTAATTGTAAAAGGGGATGTGGAGAACCAAAGGATCTTATAGAGGCATATAAATGGTATGGTCTTGCTGAAAAATATGGTCCCCCAAGAGAAGTTGAATTTGCGCAGAGATCAATGAATCGTATTAGCATAGACATGAGTAATGAAGAAATTGATAAAGCCAAGATTCTGATAAAGGACTGGAAGCCAAACCCTTCAAAATGCACATCACGTGATCTGTTTATAGTTAGTCTTAGTCAAACTTTTATCCCTTAAGCAGAATTTTTTTATTTTTATTCTTGACATCATAGGTCCACAATGTATTATAGCTATTGAAATTGATATTCAATATTAGCATATGAATTGAACTTCTTCTTTATTCATTGGAGAAAATATAATTTCTAGGAGGCTTCGAGATGGGATTTTTATGTAATGATAACGGATCTATTATGCTCTCATCATCTAACATAGGTAGTATCTCACAGTGCGGATGTTGTGAGTCGTATCATGTGGCTATAGGAAATATTACGCTCAGAATGGAAAGAAAACATCTCATAAGCCTTACTCAAATGGTCATTGAAGCCCTGGAAGTTAAGGCCGAATCAGACAGGATTTATACTGAGGTTCACACAAAAATCCATGCATAAGATACATAGATTGCACAAACTTTTAGATAAATTCTATAAAGAGGGGCAGCATTCTTATAGATTACGCCCTTTTAACCTAAGCCGGCTGCCCCTCTTTCTTCGGAGTAATTTAAAAAGATACTCGATGGATATCAACTATATGGCTGACTTCGCTATGAGTTCTGAGTAGAATCAGGCCAATTATGAATATGAATTTCAATTTCTTGACAAAGAAGTCGATTCTGGTGACTTGCAGTTGAAAACGAATATCAATATTAATTAAAAGGAGGTTTGTACAGGGTGATATTCATACAGAGACATTTAGGGTTTAACTTGCTTTCCAAGATTGCTATTTCGTTTTTATTTATATTCCTGACAGGATTACCAATGGAGGGGTTTTCACAAGAACTCAATCAGAATCAACAGGAGTTCTCTGATTCAATAGATGCATACAATGAACTTAGAGCTCGCCAGATAAAACATCAATCTCAGGTTGAAGAAGCTAAGAAATCTGAGGAAATGGTGGTTGCGCAAAGACTTAGCGACGATGAGACAGAAACACAGGACGAGAGAATCGAACAGCTAGAAAGAAAACTTCAGAGTGTAACTCAAGAACTACAGGAACTTAAGAGCTCTGGAATGTCAGATGAGAGGCTTCAGTCTATTGAGGATAAAATAAGCGTACTTGCAGAGGAAATAGATAATATCAAGTCAGCATCAGTAGTGTCTGATCCAACTTATGAGCAGGTCTACGGTGCCGCTCCTGCAGCATCTAAGGTCTATCTAAAAGACAAAGGATTGTCTATCGGCGGCTATGGCGAGCTGCTTGTTGGCCAGGTGAGGGAGGATGAGGATAATGTAGTTGATGCTCAGAGAGTTGTATTATACTTCGGTTACAAGTTCACAGACCGTATAATTTTTAACTCCGAGATAGAGTTTGAGCATGGAACAACTTCGTCCAATCAAGACGGGCGTTCAGGCTCAGTATCGGTAGAGTTTGCGCTCTTGGATTTTCTACTCTGGCCCGAGCTTAACCTAAGAGGAGGATTGTTACTTGCTCCTTTCGGAATCGTAAACGAAGTTCATGAGCCAACAACTTTCTTTGGAGTATTCAGGCCTTCGGTTGAAAGGTTTATTATCCCTACGACATGGAGAGAAAACGGTCTTGGTATTTTCGGAGACTTTGATCTAGGCTCTGCAGGAACAATTAATTACAGGGCATACGCCATGAACAGTTTTGATGCCCGAGGATTTAGGGCTGCAAACAACCGATCACTTCGAATCAAAGGTAACCGTGCTCTCTTTAACGACATTGCGTTTGTGAGCAGGGTTGAATATCAGCCTGTTCCTTACGTGGCAATAGCAGGTTCTATATTTCTAGGCAACACCGGCCAGGATCAGACGATTGAAAATCCGGAATCACCGTTTAACGGCGAGGAATTCAGCGGTTTCTTCCAGATGTACGAGGCTGATATACAGGTGCAGTATGCCGGATTTGAGGGAAGAGTGCTGTATACATATACAACTCTGGATGACGGCGCAAGGATAAACGCGTTAAACGGCTTTGAGGGCGATGAATCCGTTGGAACAGAGCAGTGGGGATACTATGTTGTAGGAGCCTATAACGTGCTTTCGCTTACTGACTTTACCAGCCAGTACGCTCAGTATTTAGCCCCATTTGTAAGGTGGGAGCAGTATAATACTCAAGCCCAAGTACCTTCGGGATTTTTCAGCAATCCTGCTAATGATAGAAGCGACTTGACAATCGGTCTTAACTATAAGCCGATACCTAATGTAGTTGTTAAGGCTGAGTATCAGTACTTAGATAATGATGCAAATGAATCTGAGAATCAATTTAATTTTGGACTTGGATACGTGTTCTAAGTCTGGTTAAATATATTCGCATAAACTAGGGCGTAGAAACTTGTTTTCTGCGCCCTTTGTAATTGAAGAGGATAGTTATTTGATATGAATAAGGTAGGAAACGTATTATTAATATTGTTATTTCTGTTTATTACGGCTACTCCTTCATCATCCAAAGTGTTTATGAAAAGGGATGAGGCGTTGGAAGTAGCTTTTCCGGACGCTGTTAGGATTGAGAAGAAGGAAATTTTTCTCACCCAAGAGCAGTCTCAAGCAATTGAATCAATGTCTAAGGCTAAGAATGACTCTAAGCTATACATAATATACGAAGCCGTTAGTGGTAATAAAACCCTTGGTTATGCTATAATAGACACTCATACACTCAGGACCAGGAGTGAGACTGTAATGTTTGTTATAAATCCTGACGGCAGTTTGAGACAAACAGAGGTGCTCGCATTTTTTGAGCCTCCGGATTATCAAGCAGGTGATAGATGGATGGAGCTTTTTGAAGGAAAATCTACAGACAATACATTGAAAGTAGGAAGAGATATTCCTAACATTTCTGGAGCTACTATAACGGCAAATGCTCTTGCGCAAGCGACAAGAAGAGTTCTTGCGGTGTTTAAAGTAGCATCGCAAGAGGGAAAGTTAAATTAGTATAGGATCATACAATTGCGCTTCTTTATATCGTCTGACATTAGAAAAAATACTCTTCTGAAACTTATTGTTCTTTTTACTGTGATCTTTTTTGTCTTTCTATGGATTACTAATTTGCTTTTATATCTGCAAATAGGATTTAGTTATGAGTCTGTGGTTCAATACTATCTAGGCTCAGAGGCAGATTTCAGACCGCCAAGGAGCTATCTGGGGATGCTTGAAGAGGCTCATTTTCACTTCTTCGCTATGGCCATAATACTTGTAACGCTTAATCACCTAATACTTTTTACAAAGATCGGTAATTTCTGGAAGTTAGTCTTAATTCTCTCGTCATTCCTTTCAGCCCTTGGAGATATTGCCGGCGGATGGCTGATACGCTATGTTAGTCCTGAGTTTGCTTATCTCAAGATAGCTTCTTTGATTGTCTTGCAAGTATCGCTCGCGGCGCTTATGGTCATTGTTATATGGTTTCTATACGGATACACGGATAAAAAGACGGGCTACGGATAGGATAGCTAAATTAACTTAAGCTTCTTCCTAAGCTTTCCTACATCATAGTAAGGCTCGCCGCGGCTTTTCGCATGCTCATAAATAACCTCAAGCTCATCTATCACGGATCTAAGCTTTAGCTTGCCTTCTTCACTCTTAAGCGCTTCTTTTGGAGATATGCCGCCCAGTATTTCAAGAGGGGTGTTTACCCAGTTGTCATAGTGCATATCCAGCTCCGAGTCCAGTTCTTTTTTGTTTTTAACTCCCAGTGGATATCTCTTTATTTTCCCGGTCGTTCCTCCGGCACTGCCCGTTAATGTATCAAGCTCTTTTGTGCTGTCGTGCAAGTGAGTTATATACCCTTTGCACTCTTTTTCTATTCTCATTCTAGCCTTTGCGAGCATGTCCAGCGAGTAGCATTCAATATGCAGTTTGTGTTTTTCTATCTCAAGAGTAGCAGTGATATTATTTCTGCCGGATTTCTCCCACGAAAAAACTCTTAACTCTTCTGTATCGTCACTAATTTCTCTAAGTGATTTAATAGCCTCCAATTTCTTTATACATTTATCATATTGCTCAACGGAATAATCGGCCGTTGAGAGCACAAATTCATGCCCTTCAGGTGTTACGAAATGCGGATTATTTGCTGTCTCTTCTATATATGCGCCTATCTGATAGCCCCAGTCTTTTAGGTAATCGCTTTTAGTTTTTTGTTTGCCGTAAAGTTTTTTATACTCTCGGTATTCCTCATTGAAAAATTTAGTGATTAGCTCCTTGAAGGCGGGGGGGTATAGCGAGACGATACTTGAGAAATAATACAGGCTTCCTATTTTCAGCGGTCTTGCCGCAATTATGTCATTGCGTTTTATCTGTTTGGAGGAAGCTTTATCCAGAACTTCAAATACCGTTCCTGTGAATATATCCTTAATTGTGCACTGTTCCTCAGCTTTTACATCCTGCACCTCAAAAAAGCTGTGAACGCTTTTTATCCAGTCTTTCATCATCGTTTTCTCGGATGCTGCCAGCTTTGGCCCTTCCTCGGCATAGAATCTTTCAGCTACTCTTTGCTCTGAGTCCAAAAGCTTGAAGTCATAGAGGAACCAGTCAAAGAACTTCTCAAATGTAAGGTCATCTATTTGGTCCTCATGAATATCTTCACTAGTAAAGTCGGGATCGTTCCTCCAAATATAGAAAGCTTCTCCCAGCTGAGACTGAATTTCTGGGCGCTCAGAATACTCAACTAATTTTTTCCTGAGTTCCTTGTCTACCTGATCTATTTTATATTTTGTAATATCTACAACAGAATCGGTCATGGTTTATTTCCCTTGTCCAATAATTTAATATCGGATAGGAAAATTTCAATTATTAGTTTAATCAATTACTCCAAAGCGGCTCTCTAGATATTTGGATCTGAAATCAAATATCTCATTGAGCTGTTTTTTGACCACTAGTTCATTTGCTATTCGACCAAGCGGGTCTAACGGGAGAGCATAGTGTACCAAGTCGGTTGCCTCTATACCGCCCTCAATTTCTTTGAACATATGCTTATGATGCCAGAACTTATATGGCCCGAATCTTTGCTCGTCAATGAAGAAGTTAGGCTCTTCAACATGAGTTATCTCCGTAACCCAGGTCATCGGCATATTCATAATCGGCGCAACGGTATAGGTTATGATCATACCGGTATACATTCTCTCAGGAAGCTCAGAGGTGATTTTTAAATTAAGAGAAGGGGGAGTAATTAGGGCCAAGTTATTAGGATTCGAGAAAAAATCCCATGCATCCCGAATGTTCATGGCAACATTTTGCTTTCTTTCAAGTGTGTAAATTTTCATGCTTTATGTCCTTTTGTGATTTAGTGTACCGGATATCTCTAATAATAGGGGTTTTGTATCTAAACATAATTACGGACTACTCGAAGCGGTATAACTTTCTATGACAGCTTTTCCGATGTATAATCCTTCTCCGTTATGAA